>Ga0210401_10002223_pt1 | contig 21649 bp, 16 predicted proteins | sample IncBWH32MmetaG_FD_150866 | JGI IMG/M metagenome (GOLD analysis project Ga0210401, IMG submission 150866) | Forest soil microbial communities from Barre Woods Harvard Forest LTER site, Petersham, Massachusetts, United States - Inc-BW-H-32-M | ecosystem: Environmental > Terrestrial > Soil >... | reverse complement strand
CGCGTCCTGCCGCGCGCCGATTGCTTTGCGGATGCCTATCTCGCGCGTACGTTCGGTCACCGTGACCAGCATGATGTTCATAATGCCGACGCCGCTTATGGTCAATGCGATCAACGCGACCAAAACTAGAAAGATCGTGAGCGAGAGCGCAATCGTCCTGGCGGTGTCGAGGATTCCAGAAAGATTTTGCGCGAGATATTGAGCCTGCGGACGGTGGCGGTCGTGCAAAACTTCAGCGACCTCATTTGTGACAGTCTCGACGTGGGCAGGCTGATCTGCCTGTGCATAAAACGTGGCGAAATAATTTGTGCCGGTGTAGTAGCGGATCACCGGGAAGGGAACGATGACCGACCGGTTCGTGATTTCGGAGCCGCCGAAAACGCCGGCTCTTTCGTGAAAGACACCGATCACGGAGAAATGAAGCTCGCCGACCCGGATGTCTCTACCGACCGGATCTTCGGAAGGGAATACGAGCGTGGCGACGCCCTGCGTAATGAGACAAACTTTACTCTGTGTGGTGAGGTCGTCTGACGAGAAATAACTGCCGCGATCGACCACGAGCCTGCGAATTTCCTGAAAACCCTGCGTGACTCCAATGAGCGTAACCGGGTAAGGCTTGCCGTTGGCGACGACCGTCATCTGAATGTCGCGGGTGCCGGCGACTTGAACAGCGTCTGGTACCTCGGCTTTGACTGCGTCGGTGTCTTCGGGAGAAATCTCGTCCTGAAGAGCGGAGGGGACTCCGTTCCCCGGGTCGACCCGCTGGGCATAGACGACATTCGCGCCGACCCCTTCGATTTGGTCGATGATGTAGCGTCGGCCGGCCAAACCGATGCTGACGACCAGAACAACGCACGCCGTGCCGATCATGATGCCGAGCATCGTGAGAAAGGCTCGGACGCGGTTGCTAAGGAGGGCCTGCCAGGCAAGTCTCCAATTTTCGACGTCGAAGAAATGCTCGTTGACGCGGCCGTAGAGGGTCGGCTTATTTTGCTTCGCGGATGTGTCGATGTAGGCCACTTAAGGGACCAATTGAATAAAATCGCCGCCGACCGAAGAGCGCAGCACCGCTTGGCGCAAAGCGCTCAGAGCGAATTCTGTCACATTACAAGCTGCATTCGCACGCTTTCACGGGTCATTTTGCTATAATCCGCGTTCTAACCATGGACTTCGACCACCTTATTACGTTCCTTGAGATTGCAAAGCAGGGCAGTTTCTCGCGGGCAGGCCAAAAGCTTTACCGTTCGCAACCGGCCGTCAGCGCTCAGATTCGGCAGCTGGAGCAGGAATACGGTCAGAAGCTGTTCGACCGGGTCGGCAAGTCGGTCCGACTTACCGTGGCGGGCGAGACTCTGCTTGAATACGCTGGTCGCTTGCTGACTTTGCGAAACGAATCGCTTCGCGCCGTCGCGGATCAAGCCACCACCCCGCGCGGCTCGCTGGCTATCGGAGCCAACGAAGCGACATGCCTCTACGTCTTGCCCGACATTTTCGCCGAATACACTCGGCGCTTTCCTGCCGTCCAGATCAGCATTTACCGGAATTTCAGCCACAAAGTGCTTGAAAAAATTGAAGACGGCACGGTGGACGTAGGCATCGTCACGCTCCCGGTGAAATCGCCGAGCCTGAAAGTGCATTCGATCTTCCGCGACCGGCTCGTGCTGATGGTCGATCCACAAAATCCGCTGGCACGTTACAAGAGCGTGCGGACGAGCGATACCCTGGACCAATCGTGGATTTTCCCGAAGACCGGGTTCATGCGGCAGGTGCTCGACAAGCAGTTCCGGCCGTTTCGGCCGCAATTGCGGATCACGATGGAATTGCCGAGCGTCGGCATGATCAAGAGGTTCGTTTGCGCCGGGTTAGGCGTCTCGGTGATCAGCGAAAGTTTTGCGCGTGACGAGGTTACCGCCGGGCAGGCCAAGCTCATTCCGATTTCGGATATGGATGTGTGGCGCGAACTGGGGATCGTCTATCGACGCGACCGGACGTTGCCGCGGTCAGCGTCGGCCTTTGTGGCGTTGGCCAAGGAAGGTGTGCTGACCGTGGATGGAGAAAGTGAAGGCAAGGTAGTGCATCGGCGGTAGACCTGCGAGGCGCGCACAGATTGTGGGCCAGTAGCGCGTCGTGGATGAAAAGACGGCGATTCGGGCGGTCGACAGAGTCGATCCGCTACTTCCGATTTCGCCGGGCCGCGCCGCCCGCCAGACCAGCCAGGAGTTTGCGGAGTTCCTCACAAAGGTGGTCGAACGGGCGCCAGCGCGGGAAGTCCACATCATTCTGGACAATCTGTCGGCGCACAAGAGTCAGGTGGTTCGCGATTTTCTGGCGACGCATCCGAGTGTGCGTTTCCACTCCACGCTGACCTATTCGTCGTGGCTGAATCAAGTCGAGATCTGGTTTTCCAAGGTCAAGCGCGACATGATTGCTCGCGGAGTCTTTAGCAGCGTGAAGGATCTGGCCCGTGAGCTTCGCCGCTACATCAACGCCTATTCAGCGAACGCTGAGCCGACCCGGTGGAAGTATTCCGATCCGACCCGCCGCATCCGCGCTGACGTTGTCTCTGCGATACTAGGTGCCGAGTTGTGCGGCGAGATCGAGGAAGTCCTCGGCGAGAAAATCGAATTGGTCGGGGCGGGCCATGTCCGCTTTGTCGCTCGTGCCGAATTCGAGTGGACGATGAACGAATGCCGTGCGCAATCCTGCGGCGCGACCGCCGTTGAGATCAGGGATGTGAGCGCCAACCAGCAGGACTTCGCCGGGCTCGAGATCGAGAAGCTCCGCAGCCATTAAGTAAGCTCCGCGATCGGGTTTGTAGCGCTTGGCTAACTCAACCGAGAGAATTGCGTCCCAGGGAAGACCGGCATTTTTTGCCATTTGAGTCAGCAAGGAGAAATTGCCGTTCGACAGTGGCGCGATGATGAATTTCTTCTTCAGGCGCACCAGGCCAGCGACGACGTCTGGCCACGGAATTAGGCGATGCCAAACGCGATTCCAGTAATCTTTTTCGTGCTCTGGCAGAGCGCTGATCCCAAATTCGGTGAGCAATTCGTCTAGCGATTCGCGATGAAGCGTGTCGAGCTTTGTCCACTGGCGATCGCCACGACGGACCAGGTCGAGTGACGGCTGATAACGCGCTCGCCAGGCGTCGGCAAATCGCGGCCAGTCGATGGCGGCATGATGGGATTTGTTCCATGCTGCGCCTTCCGCAATGATGGAGCCGCGCCAATCGACTGCGGTGCCAAAGACGTCAAAGACCAGGGCTCTGGGAAAAGATTCCATGTGTCCTCACCGGGACAGATCGGAACCTAGCTTACTCGAGCCGTGCGCGACGGGGAATCGGGCGGGCGTTGGGTATCGGTGTCGCAGGTTTCCCAGCGTGCTGACCGACCCGCGATTTGACTCGGAAGATATATAGCGCTAGCATCGCGAGACAAGGAGTGTGCCATGCGTCTCTCCGCGTTTTGTCTCTGTTTTGTTCTCCTGGTTGTTTCCGCTTCGCAGGCCCAACAGGTTTCGGGCGTTCGAATCACGGAGCGCCGCATCCTTCTGAATCGGCCGGACTATGAGACAACCTACTTCGCCGGTGATCGGCAACGACGTGAGGACCAGCATTCTTTCGAGCGCAGAATGCCGGATGGATCGACAGAGACCGAGACCGAACCGCGACTTGCATTCATCGAACGGTGCGATATCGGCCAGGCCTTTGAGTTGAATTTAGATGCAGCGGAATACGAATCGGGGCCTTATCCGCCGAAGCCCTACACGCAGGAACAGATCGCGGCGTTGCGTGTACCACAGCCGGGACCGATGTCAGCAAACAAGACCCTGCGGATCGAAATTACAACGGTGGATACCGGTCAACGGAGAGATTTCTTTGGCCACACGGCCCGCCACGTTATCACTACGCGGAAGCAGATTCCACTGGAGGGCTCGCACTCATCGGCGCAAGAGACGGTGACAGACGCGTGGTACATCGATCTTGACAGAATTCTTTCCTGCCTGCCGCGCCCGATCCAGGGAGCGCAGTACTACAGTTACGCCTCGCTCTCCGTCGGCAGCGCGACTCCCGAGAATCCTGAGTTGGTGGCTATCGGGCAACCGGAGACAGGGTTTGCGGTGCAGAGTACCGATACCACGCATAGCACGATCACTCTGTCCAACGGTACGACGAGGCAGAGCGACTCGACATTTGAGTCTGAAGTCACCGAATTTCAGGAAGGGCCTCTCGATCCGGCGCTGTTTGAAGTTCCGCCCGGGTTCAAGCAAGTAGACCACATCCAGACAAGCTTTTCGTCTGCTACTGCGCAGAAAGCGCCGAACGCATGGGATCAGTTTTGGACTGAAGTCGCAAATCGCTTGGGGGGAAAAAACTGACTCTGCCCCAGAGCTGCCGCGGCTAATTTGTAGGCTTGCCTCAGGAGCCAAAGCCGCAATCGCCCCTTCGAGCGCCCCGCCGTTCCGTCTCCGAATCGACCATTCATGTTTCTTTCATCTGGCGGTAACAATTCACCGATAGTGTCACGCCGTTCCCAATCCTGAATTCGAGGTTTTCCCATGGCAGACATGACCGCTTCTCCTATCGGCGTGAGCGCGCCGCCGTCGGTGAATGCTGCGGTGCACGAGAAATTGAACGCATCACAGCCTGGCATGTGGGGCATGCTGGTTTTCGGGCTCGTGCTTGTCGGTGGGCTGATCTACGTCGGGACAAGGATTCTGGCAGACCTTCAAGGCATTCACGTGCCATCCGCATGGCCATATGTCTTGCTTGGCATCGCGCTGCTGATCGCGCTCGGCTTTGAGTTTGTAAACGGCTTTCATGACACGGCAAACGCCGTGGCGACAGTGATTTACACGCACTCGCTGGAGCCGCACGTCGCCGTAGTTTGGTCCGGAATGTGGAACCTGATCGGCGTGCTGACTTCGTCGGGCGCGGTCGCGTTCGCGGTCGTATCGCTTTTGCCCGTGGAATTGATCCTGCAGGTTGGCAAGGGCGCGGGTTTCGCCATGGTCTTCGCCCTGTTGATCTCGGCGATCATCTGGAACCTCGGCACATGGTGGCTCGGCCTTCCAGCTTCGAGCTCGCACACGCTGATTGGATCGATCATCGGCGTCGGCCTGGCCAACCAGCTGCTTGGCGCCAAGACGGGCACGAGCGGAGTCGATTGGGGACAGGCGACGAACGTTTTCCGGTCGCTACTGATCTCGCCCGTGGTTGGATTCGTTTGCGCAGCACTTCTGCTCCTGCTCCTCAAAGTAATCATCAAGGACAAGAGGCTGTATCAGGCGCCCGAAGGCACGGCACCGCCTCCGTTCTGGATTCGCTGCCTGCTCGTGCTGACCTGCACGGGCGTTAGCTTTGCGCACGGATCAAACGACGGGCAAAAGGGCATGGGGCTGATCATGCTGATTTTGATTGGCACGGTTCCGACCGCCTATGCGTTGAACCACGCCGTTGGCGTCAGCCAGGTCCAGGATTTCGCTGCCGTCTCGGAACAGGCAATTTCGGCTGTGAATCACTACATCGATCCGAACGCCGTCGTCGGCGACACGCGCGACGAGGTGACCAATTACATCCGCACGAAGAACTTCACACCGGCAACGATGCTGGCGATGCGGCAGCTGATCGGCGACATCGAGCACGAGGCCACGATGTACAAGGCGCTCGCGCGTGTGCCCGCGGACGATCAAGCCAACGTTCGCAACGACATGTATGTCATCAGCGAGGCGATTCGTCTGTGGGAGAAATCCGGCAAGCCGGTGATTTCGACTGCGGATGAAGCCGTTCTGAAGAACTACAAGGCGCATCTGGACACGTCGACAAAGTTCATCCCGACCTGGGTGAAGGTTGCAGTGGCGCTCGCGCTGGGATTGGGAACAATGGTTGGATGGAAGCGGATTGTCGTAACCGTCGGCGAGAAGATCGGCAAGGACCACCTCACCTACGGGCAAGGCGCGGCTGCCGAGCTCGTGGCTGCAGGCACGATCATGGCGGCCGACCGATTCGGGTTACCTGTCAGTACGACGCACGTCTTATCGTCCGGAATTGCGGGAACAATGGCTGCAAACAAGACCGGTCTGCAACTGGAAACGGTTCGCAACATCGCCTTGGCTTGGATTTTCACTCTTCCGGCTGCGGCAATACTGGCGGGATCGCTCTTTTGGCTGTTCCGCCATTGGGCGTAATATCCACAGGGTTGGCGTTGACAATTTAGGAGACCTTAAGAAATACTTCCGTATTCCCAAACCGGCTAGGTGGACGCCACGCCACCTTGCTGGATTGGTTTTGGGCACTCCGCGGCGTTCAGGTGGGAGTGGGTTACTTACTTCAGTGCGTTACTCGTGCTTTAGCGCCATTGCAACATTCGGTACGTAAATTTTCTGTACTCGCTATGTCTAGGGTAACGCGCAAACTCTTGGAGGAAGTATGTTCAGGAATTCAGCAAGACTAGTTTTTTGCGCTTTGTTGGTTTGCATGTCGCTGCTCGCAGGCAGATCGACTTCGGCGCAAGTAAGCGCCGGGTTTGCGTCAATTTCTGGAACGGTGCGCGACCCGAATGGGGCGTTGGTGCCGGATGCGCAGGTGGTCGTTTCAAATCCCTCGAGAGGCATCGTGCTTAACCTGGTGTCGTCGGACAACGGCGTGTTTAACGCCCCATCGCTGCTGCCAGCGAGCGGATACGACGTCACGATCGACAAATCGGGGTTTAATCGTTACCAGGTGCAGAACTTCGAATTGGCTGTCGGGCAAAACCTCAATATTGACGCCTCGCTTACCCTGGCCGCGGCCAACCAGCAGGTTGAGGTGGTCGGCGTGGCCCCCCTGATCGACGAGACCAAGACCGATGTTTCCCAGGTGATTGATTCGCAACAGATTTTGGACCTTCCCATCAACGGTCGCCGCGTGGATACGTTTGTGTTGCTCACGCCCGGCGTGACCAATGATGGCAACTTCGGATTGCTGACGTTTCGCGGAGTAGCGAATGGCAACACGTTCCTGATCGATGGCAACGATTCGACAGAACAGTTCTACGGCGAAAACAACGGACGCACGCGTATTACTTCGCAAATTTCCCAGGACGCCGTTCAAGAATTCCAAGTGGTGTCCGCTGATTTTTCGGCAGAGTACGGGCGCGCAATGGGCGGTGTCGTGAACACCGTGACCAGAAGCGGAACCAATAATTACCACGGCACGGCGTTTTTCTTTTATCGCAATCAGGATTTCGATGCGGCAGACCCTTACTCGGGCGGACTGAATCCCAATGATTGGCGGCTTCAGTCGGGCGCGAGCCTCGGAGGGCCGGTCATAAAGGACAAGCTGTTTTTCTTTCTGAACGGCGATTTTACCCGCCGCAATTCGCCGATCGTCGACAGCTACGTGAACACGTACGTCAACTCCTCAACGCAGACGTTTGCATTGAAGGATGCCACGCATCCCAACGGCTGCGACCCCACGGTTGCCACGCCAGCGCAATGCAACGCCATCAATGCGCTTTTGCCGCGCTTTTTTGGGCTGGTTCCTCGCACGGTCGATCAAGATCTGGCCTTTGGCCGATTGGACTATCACCTTTCCGAGAGGAACTCATTTAGTGCGGACTTTAACTTCATGCATTTCAAGTCGCCAAACGGGTTGCAGCAAACGCTTGTGTCATCTACGAGCGGGGTAGGCGTGAACAGCAATGGCAACGATTTTGCGCGCGTTCGCAACGGCAAGGCGACGTGGACGTCCATTATCAGCCCCAACATCGTGAACACGTTTCGTTATGGGTTGAATACCGACCTTCAGGGCGATAGTCTCAATCCGGCGCTTAACGGTTCGCTCGGCTTTTTGGACGTATCGGCAGCGGGAGTCACACTGGGAGCGGTCAGCTACCTGCCTCGCATCGAACCGAATGAGACTCGCAACGAGTTCGGCGACGATCTTTCGTGGACGTTGGGAAGCCATATTTTGAAATTCGGTACGGATATCGCGACGACCAACGACTACAGCTATTTCATTCAAAATATCCACGGCTCCTACTCATATACGAACCTCACAAATTTCGCGCTCGATTATTCCGGCAACGCTGCGGGAGCCAAGAACTGGTCGTCCTTCTCGCAGGCTTTTGGCAATCCCGCGCTGAACACGAGAATTAACGACTACGACTTCTACGTTCAGGATCAGTGGAGAGCGACAAGCAAGCTGACCGCAAATCTTGGGCTTCGCTATGAATATTCGCATCTTCCTCAACCCAGCGTATGCAACCTTGCTGCGCCGCTAACCTGCCACGTAAATGTTCCCGCCAAGAACTTCATGCCGCGTATCGGCTTGGCGTACAAGTTGAATGACAAGACGGTAGTGCGCGCCGGGTACGGCATTTTTTATGCTCGTGTGATGGGAGCAACGCTCCAGGATCTGTTTACGGGCAATGGTGTAACGACCACGGCGATCAGTCTGTCGATCAATAATCCGGCGCAGAAGACGGCTGGTCCTGTCTTCCCGAACATTCTTGCCGCCCCGCCAACGGGAGGCACGGCTTCCACCTCGACCATTCAGTTTGCCGCACCCAACCTTTCTGCGCCTTATTCCGAGCAAGCGATCCTGGGAGTAGAACGGCAGCTAACATCGTCGATGGCGTTGACCGTATCGGGCATTTGGAGCCGAGGCGTCCATCTGTACAGCGAGATAGATACGAACCTGCCCCCTGCATCGAACACTGCGACTGCGACATACACAATCGAGAATGCCGCTTTGCAGAAGGTCAGCACATACACGACGCCAGTTTTGCTCGGAGTTGGCAATGTCTCCGGGGCACGTCCCAACCCCGCCTTTGGTGGAATGTACGAAGACGGAAACGGCGTCGTGAGTTTCTATGATGGGCTGGCCGTTCAGCTCACACAGCGGTTTTCACATGGCGTGCAGGCAAACGTAGCCTACACATGGTCGCACGAGCTCGATGACGGGCAAGGTTTCGGGCAAGCCACGCAGAACATTTTCCTGAGCAGCGCCAATGCCTGGCTGATTAACGGGAATTTCCGCGCCGACTACGGTAACGGGCTTGAGGATCAGCCTCAACGGCTCTCAGTTTCGTGGATCTGGGAGCCAACTCTGGTGCACCGCGATGGAGGTCTCTACAAATATCTTGTGAACAATTGGCAGCTTTCCTCGATTACAACGATCAACAGCTCCCGTCCCTATGGCAACCCGACGATCAGCGACAGCAGTACGCCCGTTGTAACCGGACAGTTCAGCACATTTTCGGTAAACGGCTACGGACTCAGCGGTCGCGTGCCGTTTTTGCCGGAAAGCAGCGTGTGGCAGCCTGCCATGTATCGCCAGGATCTACGCTTGAGCAAGATCCTGCCGTTGAGCGATCGGTACAAGTTGTTCCTCAGCTTCGAGGCGTTTAACATCACCAACACCTGGTCGCCGACCGTCATGCGCACCGGGGCGTTCTCGGAAAGTGGAAGCGCGGGTACTTGCGGTGCCGGCAATCCCACGCCTTGCCTCATCCCTGTGGGGAACTTCGATACCGGTAGCGGCGATGCTCTAAACCCGGATGGAACCGAAGCCCGGCGTTTGCAGGTCAGCGCGCGCTTCACGTTCTAAAAAACATCGATTCGTAGACAACCGACCGCCGTTCGGGAACGAAATGCCCGAACGGCGGTTGTTTTTTAGGAGGACGGGAACTTTTGGCCCGCCGGCGGAAATTTTTGCGAAGGGCCCCCCAAGCGTATTTCCCCGTTCGCGAGAGGGACAAACTCTCGCGACGCTCCTGTCGGAGTGTAACGCTGATGACTGGAGCCGTCTGAGCGAGGCCTATTTGCGGAGGAGTTTGTAGAGATTGTTGGCGGCGCGGAATTCCTGTTCGAGTTCGTTGTCTTTCAGGTTTTGACTAAGATGCTCGATGGCCTGGCCCAGGCGATTGAGGGCGCGGGCGACGTTGTCGCTGTTGGTTACAAGAATATCGCGCCAGACCCCGTAAGGGCTGCCGGCGAGACGCAAGGCATCGTGAAGGCCGGGCCCGGCGAGCGCCAGAGGGAAGCCGGTTTCGTCGGTTTCGTCCTCGACGACGCGGGCGAGGGCAATGGCGAGTAATTGCGGGACGTGCGAGACGATCCCGACCGACCAATCGTGCGTTTCGGCATCGCACCAGACGACCTGCGCCCCGATCGCCGTAACCAGTTCCGCAAAATCGTTGACGCGTTTCTCGGCGGTATTGGAGTTTGCGATTAGAGCGTACGGCGCGTTCTTGAAAAGTTCCGCGCTGGCGTGTTCGATGCCGGAGCTTTCTTTGCCTGCCATCGGATGCCCGCCGACGAAAAGGGCTTGGCTGCGAAAGCATTCGCGAGCGGCCTGGCCGATTAGAGTCTTCGTGCTGCCTGTGTCCGTGATTAGCGCATTCGGTTCGGCTGAAGCAGCGATATGCGGCAGGGCTTTGACGATGGCACTGACCGGCAGGGCGACGTAAACCAGGTCCGCTTTGCGAACCCCCTGGGCAAGATCCGACGCCTTTTCCTGGACCGCGCCCCGCGCTGCGGCGTGATCAAGCGACTCGGCGTCACGATCCCATCCGATGAGATGCGCTGATGGGAAGTGCTTTCGAACAGCGAGGGCAAACGAACCACCGATGAGGCCCGTGCCGATTACGGCGATGCGACGAAAAGGGACGTGGTCTGCCATCGCCGTTGCGCGCTCCGGCGTTACTTCTTGCCGCCTGCGGCCGCTTCTTGTTTGAGCCAGGACATCTGTCCGCGCAACTCCGCGCCAACCTTTTCGATCGGATGGTTGCGGGATTCTTCGAGCAGCTTGTTGTAGTTCCTGCGACCGGAATTGGATTCCTCAATCCATTCCTTCGCGAACTGGCCGTCCTGAATTTCTTTCAAGATCGTCTTCATCGTTTCGCGGACTTGCGCATCGATGACGCGCGGGCCGCGAGTGATGTCGCCGAATTTGGCTGTCTCGCTGATGAACTGGTGCATCTTGGTGATGCCACCCTCGTAGATCAGGTCGACGATCAGCTTCACTTCATGGAGGCATTCGAAATAGGCCGCTTCAGGCTGGTAACCCGCAGCGACCAGCGTTTCCCATCCGCCTTTGATCAGCTCGCGAAGGCCGCCGCAAAGCACGACCTGCTCGCCGAAAAGATCGGTTTCAGTTTCCTCTGCGAAAGTCGTCTGCATCACGCCCGGACGGGTGCCTCCGATGCCATGGGCGTAAGCGAGCGCGAGTTCGAAGGCGTGGCCGGAAGCATCCTGATGAATCGCGATCAGGCAGGGAACGCCCTGGCCTGCTTCGAACTGGCGGCGGACCAGCGCGCCGGGACCTTTGGGAGCGATCATGGCGACGTCGATATTCTTTGCCGGCGCGATCTGCTTAAAGTGAATGTTGAATCCGTGAGAAAAAAGCACCATCGCACCCGCTTTGAGATTCGGCGCGACTTCGTTGTTGTAGATCCCGGGCTGCGCCATATCCGGCGCAAGCATCATGACCAGGTCCGAGCCCTTTGTGGCATCGGCAGGCGAGAGCAGCGCCCAGCCGTCTTTTTCGGCTTGTTTGGCCGACGGGCCACCGGGGCGAAGGCCGACGACGACGTTAAGGCCGCTATCCCGCAGGTTCATCGCATGGGCTCGGCCCTGGCTGCCGTAGCCGATCACGGCGATGCGCTTTCCATCCAGCGCTCTGGGATTTGCGTCGGCTTCGAAAAACATTTTGGCCATTCCAAACTCTCCTTAGTGGCAACGATCAGATGAAGGCAAACAGTAATTATAAGAGATTCAGGCGCAACGCGCCATTAGGTCGGCGGATTCGGGACCATCGAGCCGCACCAATATTAGGGACGAAGCGGCAGGTGTCAAGCGGCCCTTTTTTGGCGCCCGGCGGGAGAGCTTTACAAATCCTCGGGGCCGAGCGGCAGATCGGTGCCTTCCGGCGCTTCTTCGAGAAGGCTGTGCAGGTCAAGCGGGCGCGTGTACATCTCGAGCTTGCCCTCAGGCGTGCGCGGCCATTTGTCCTTCGGGCGATCGCAATAGAGTTCGACGCCGTTGTCGTCAGGATCGCGCAAGTAGATGGATTGGCTCACGCCATGATCGGCGGCGCCCTCGAGCTTGATGCGCGCGGCAAGGACGCGCTTGAGCGCGGTGGCGAGGGCAGGCCGATTGGGGTAAACGATTGCCGTGTGATAAAGACCGGTGGTGCCGCGGGGCGGCGGGGTCCGGTCAAGACTTTCCCAGGTGTTCAGCCCGATGTGATGGTGATAGCCGCCCGCCGAAAGGAACGCGGCGCTGTCTCCGAGATATTGCGTCACCTGCAGGCCCAGGACTCCGCCGTAGAAACCGATCGCGCGTTCGAGATTTGCGACTTTCAGGTGCACGTGGCCAATGCGGACGCCCGGATCGGCCACGTATGAAGAAGCGGGGGTCGGTTTGGGCGCAGCCATCGAGATTTTCCCTATACGAATTTGGCGGAACGCGTTCGAGTTTCGAGTGTTGGCCAGCGCGAGGGCAGAGTCAAGAGTGTGAAAATTGGCTACGGGAAGCTCCGTTCGGGGATGAAGAGAACGCGGTATGGAGCAATCCGGAAGTGTCCGTTAGCGTTCGGGTAGATGCGAGTGGTTAATGGTCTACGCGTGATGACGTTTGGCATCGCGATGCTGGTGGCGATGCCTGCGGTTCGCTCCATGCGCAGCGAAGAAATTCCCGTCAAATACAGAGAGGGAACCACGCACGCGTTCCTGATTTTGCGCTCAACGAACAAGACCGATATCGGAAGCGGCGAGCTGACCGAACTGCCTGCAGGCGATGATCGTGTCTCAGTGAAATTTACGCTGCACTTCAAGGACGGGTCTATTTACGAAGAGTCGAGCACGTTTTCGCAAGGTGGCACACTGAGGCTGCTGACGTACCATCTGCTCGAAAAAGGGCCGACCTTTCCGCAGGCCCAGGACGTTTCGATCGACCCGCCGAAAGGAAACGTGACGGTCGGGTACATCGGCACGGACGGCGCGCGTAAGACAATCGAGAAACACATGAATATTCCGCCGGATGTGGCGAACGGGATCGTGCCGTTCGTGGTAAGGAATATCTCGCCGGCAAAGAGCGCGAATGTTTCGATCGTGGCAACGACGCCGAAGCCGCGGCTGGTGCGCCTTTCGATTGCGCCGGCGGGCGAGGACGCGTTTGCATCCGGCGACGGCAAACAAGAGGCGACACGCTTTGTGATCAAAGTGCAGGTGGGTGGCGTCGCGGGAGTTGCGGCGAATGCGTTTGGGAAAGTGCCGCCGGACAGCTACGTCTGGATGTCGCGCGGCGGCGTTGCCCACGTTCATGAAGTCGCAGCAGTTTTTGACCGACGGGCCCGTCTGCGTGGTCGAATTGGCTGCGCCGCGGGGTGAGAATTCCTCCAAGTAAATCCAAATTGCCTTATCGGTTGTCGTCGCTAAGCCCTTGACGATTTCATCGCCCGCAATGTAGATATCGTCTCTGCATCTGGAGGTTTCCTTGAAACTTCGATTGTCAATCTGCGTTTTTGTGTTTGCGACGGTGGCAGCGCACGCGAATGCACAGGCGTCTTGCGAGAGCCTTGTCGGCCTTAAACTTGCGAATGCAACGATCACTTCGGCGACGTCTGTGCCCGCCGGCCCCCCTCAATTGGGAGGACGCAACGGAGGCCCGTCGCCACAAACGCCGAACCTGCCCGCGTATTGCAAGGTTGATGGGGTGGCGAGGCCTTCGGCGGATTCACACATCCAGTTTGAGGTTTGGCTGCCGCTCGGGCGGTGGAACGGAAAATTTGAGCAAGTGGGGAACGGCGGCCTCGCTGGTGCGTTGCAGATTCCGGCGATGATGAGCCCGCTGCTGCGTGGCTATGCCACCGCAACGACCGATGACGGCCACCAAGCTCCCAATACCGATGCGACCTGGGCGCTCGGGCATCCGGAAAAGGTGACCGACTTCGCAGAGCGCGCTGTGCATGAGACGTCGGTTCAATCCAAGGCGATTATTCATGCAATGTACGGAAAGGATCCGACACGGTCGTATTTCGTGGGCTGCTCGGAAGGCGGACGCGAGGCGATGATCGAGGCCCAACGATATCCGGATGATTTCGTTGGAATCATCGCTGGTGCTCCGGCAAACTATTGGACGCATCTGCTCGATACAGCCGCGTGGATTGAACAGGCCGTGCATTCCGACCCGGCAAGCGCAATTCCTCCAGCGAAATTGCCGGTGATTCAAAAGGCGGCGATCGCAGCGTGCGATAAGCTCGATGGGGTCGTAGATGGATTGATCGCGAATCCTGCGGTGTGTAAGTTCGATCCGGCCACCACGCAATGCAAAGCGGGTGGTGATGAGCCGGATTGTCTGACCGCGGCGCAAGTCGCCGCCGTGAAAAAACTCTATGACGGGCCGAAGAATCCAAGGACCGGGGCGCAGATTTATCCCGGATTTGCCCCCGGCACCGAAGCCGTGCCCGCGAACTGGCAAGTCTGGGTGACCGGTGGCGCCGGCGGGTCGAATCGGCCGGCGCTCGCGTGGCAATTTGCAAACTCGTATTTCAGCGACATTCTCTTTTCGAATCCAGAATGGGATTTCCGAACGTTTGATTTCGACAAGGACGTGGCGTTAAACGACCAGAAGATGGCCGGTCTGATTAACGCAACCGATCCCGATCTCGGGAAGTTTCGCGCGCGCGGCGGCAAACTCATTCAGTATCACGGTTGGGGTGACGCGGCGATTTCCCCGTTCAACAGCGTAAATTATTTCAAGACCGTACAGGCGAAGATGGGCCCGGGCTCGTCGGCCTTTTATCGGCTGTTTATGGTGCCGGGCATGTCGCATTGCGCGGGCGGACTGGGAGCCAACGACTTCGGCAACGCGCAATCTCTGGGAGCAGGCGACGCAGATCACGATATCTTGACGGCCCTCGAAGCTTGGGTCGAGAAAGGAAGCGCGCCGGAAAAGATCATCGCGACAGGCTTTGTCGACGGCGACCGGTTCAAAGCGCCGATGACGCGGCCGCTGTGCCCGTATCCTCAAGAGGCGCACTACAAGGGCAAGGGCGACACGAACGACGCCGGGAGCTTTGTCTGCAGAATTTCGTCGAAGCGATAGATTGCGTGCCGGCGGTGAGCGCTTGACGCTGCGTGGAGCGTTCGGTATAGTGCACTTCGATGAAACTTGCGAGCAGATTCGCCTTTACGTACCGCTTCCACTCTTGGTGGAGGCGGGCCGGCGAATCGTGCGCGGATAGCAAGAGCTAAAGAGCCGCACGAAGTTTCGAGTACCGGCCGCGAACCTCCACAAGGGACGCGGCATTTTTTTTGTCCCGCGAACGCCGGACGGGGAGGCGCGAAAGGCGATGGATATCAGTGATTGGCGCAAGAAAATCGACGAAGTGGACACGGCGGTACTGCACCTTTTGAATTTGCGGGCGGGATTCGCAATCGAGGTCGGACGGTTGAAGGGCGAAGGCGGCTTGTCCTTACGGACGCCGGAACGGGAGCGGCAGATCGTTGAGCGAATGCAGGCGCAGAACCCGGGGCCGCTCGACGGCGAGGCGATCGCGCAGATCTATGACGCGATTGTGAGGCAATGCATTCGAGCGCAGGAGCAGAGCAGGGCAAAGGAAGCAACAAAGTAAGAGGGAATAGGCGGCGTGACTAAGCTGAAAGAGACGGCCAGAATTGCTTTCCAGGGGGAGCGCGGAGCGTTCAGCGAAGAGGCCGCGATTCAATTGCTTGGCGACCGCATCGAGCTCGTGCCGCGGCCGACGTTCGAGCAGCTGTTCGAAGCAATTCGCGAAGGCGCGGCCGACTATATTCTCGCGCCGATAGAGAACAGCCTTGCCGGATCTGTGCACCGGTCATTTGATTTACTGGTAGAAAGCGACCTGAACATCATCGGCGAGGTGATCATTCCAATCGCCCACAATCTGATCGCGGCGAAGGGGGCGAAATTTGAGGACCTCGCGATTGTGGAGTCGCATCCGGTGGCGCTCGCTCAATGCGAGTTGTTTTTCAGCGCACACCCGCGGCTCAAGAGAATCGCGACGCTCGATACAGCCGGCAGCGTGCGCGATGTGATGGCCGCAGGGGACAAATCGCGGGCCGCCATCGCGAGCCGACGCGCCGCGCAAACCTACGGCGGCGTGATCCTGAAAGAGCATCTTGAAGACAACCGCGAAAATTACACGCGCTTTCTTTTGCTTTCAACCGACGGCGCTGCCATTGCCGACGCGGACAAACTGTCGCTTGTCTTTGAGCTGGATCATCGGCCCGGAGCGCTGCTGCGGGCACTTGAGCCATTTGCGCGCCGGGGGATTAATTTGATGAAGATCGAGAGCCGCCCAGTCCACGGAAAGCCGTGGCAGTACCGGTTTTATCTGGATTTGCAGGCCTCCCGGACGCAACCGGAGGCCAAGGCGGCTATCGAGGAGGTCGAGAAGCAAGTTGTGGGGTTGCGGATTCTGGGCTCGTATCCGGCGGCCAAGAATCAAAAGCAAGATTAGCCACACAGAAGCCCGCCACCCGGCGGGCAGGCACAGAGGGAACCATGATTATCAACATGCGGGCGGGAGCGACCGAGCAGGAAGTGAATCATGTGGTAGATCGGATCAAGGAGTTGGGATTTGGTGCGCACGTGATCAAGGGAGAGGAGCGGTCGGTGATCGGCATTGTAGGACTCAGCGAGAAGCGTCGCAGCGAATTGGAGGCGCTCGTTTCCGCTCCTGGCGTCGAGGAGATGGTGAAGATTTCGCACCCGTTCAAGCTGGCCTCCCGCAGCGTGCGGCCCGAAGGCTCCATTTTTGAGATCGGCAAGGGTGTGGTCGTGGGCGGCGAGCGCGTGGTTGTTGCTGCGGGGCCTTGCGCGGTCGAATCGCCCGAACAGATTCACGACATTGCGGCGAAAGTGGCTCAATCCGGCGCCAAGCTTTTGCGCGGAGGTGCCTTCAAGCCCCGTTCGTCTCCCTACAGCTTCCAGGGAATGGGTTTGGACGGTTTGAAGCTGTTGCGTGAGGCTGCCGACAAAAATGGCCTGCTCGTGGTAAGCGAGGTGATGGACCCTTCGCAAATTGACATCATGCGCGACTACGTCGACGTCATGCAGGTCGGAGCGCGCAACATGCAGAACTATCATTTGCTACGCGGTCTCGGAGAAATCGATAAGCCGGTTCTGCTGAAACGCGGAATGTCTGCGACTCTCGAGGAGTTATTGCTGAGCGCGGAGTACATCATGGCGGGCGGCAATTATCGCGTGATCCTGTGCGAGCGCGGCATTCGGACGTTTGACACCTACTTGCGCAACACGCTGGATATCGCGGCGATCCCCGTGGTAAAGAGTCTTTCGCATTTGCCGATATTCGCGGACCCATCGCATGGGACCGGACGCAGGGACAAGGTCGGGGCGATGGCTCGCGCCGCGGTGGCCGCGGGCGCAGACGGGCTGATCATCGAGGTGCATCCTGATCCCGAACGTGCTCTTTCCGACGGGGCGCAGTCACTTTATCCAGATCAGTTCGCGCAGCTCATGGACGAAGTCCGGTTGATTGCCCCGGCCGTGCACCGCAGCGTAACCGAACCAACGATGGCCCGCGTCTAATCGGCATTGCTTCTCGCCAAGCGGAGGTGTGTCGTGAGGGTACGAAATCTTTTGGTGTGGGGACTATTCGTAGCAGCTTCGATGGTTGCGGTTGTCGCTAGCGCCCAAGATGCCGGCCAGCCGGCGGCTCAGCAAGGCGGCCGAGGTGGCCGCGGCGGGCGTGGAGCACAGGGGCCGGGACGCGCACCGGCGTATCCGCCTCATGCCCAGGCCGATCCCGACACGGTCGCGCGCGGCAAAGTGCTGTTTAGTACAAATTGTTCTTTCTGCCATGGATCGGACGCGCGCGGCGGTGAAGGTGGGCCCAACCTGGTCCGCTCACAGCTGGTCATGAATGACCAGGCCGGGGAACTGATCGCGACGGTTGTTCAAAACGGGCGCCCGGATCGCGGGATGCCGAAGTTCGATCTGACGTCGGTGCAGATTACCGATATCGCCGGATACCTTCACAACGTCGGCATGAATTACCGCGCGATTGTGGAGGTCCCAACCAATATCGTGGTGGGTGATGCCAAGGCCGGAGAGGCATTCTTTAACGGTCCGGGAAAATGTACAACTTGCCATTCAGTGACTGGCGACCTGGCAGGCATCGGCGGAAAGATGGAGCCGAAAGAGTTGCAGAATATGCTGGTCTCCGGCGGCGGCGGCCGCGGCGGTCGCGGCGGCGCGACCATTGAACTGCCTCCGACCACGGTGAGAGTGACGTTGGCTTCGGGGAAGGTGGTAGAAGGGAAGCTCAATCATCTTGACGACTTCCTGATTTCGTTGACCGACGGCGACGGAAATCGGCTGACGTACAGCCGCGACGGCGATGTGCCGAAGGTGGAGGTCCACAATCCCTTGCAGGCGCACATCGACATGTTGCCAAAATATACCGACGACCAGATTCACAATCTGACGGCGTACCTGGTAACGGTGAAGTAATCGAACCGAGAAATCTCGAAAGGCAAAACGATTCCGCGGCGCGACGGGGAGGCGCTCTTCGCGCCGGTTTTATTTTCAGCGCATCAGCTGGACGGTTGCGTGGTTCGAGATTTCGTCGGGAAGGGAATTGGCTCGGAAACCTTGCGCCGCATAGCACATTGACGAAGATGTGCGCGCGCCTGATCGGCCCACGGGCCGTTCGGCGCGTGGCGAAGATAAAGGATCCACTCGGCCCGAGCGAGGTTGCGGTCTCCGCTCTTTTCGTAGGCAAGTGCAAGGTTGAAGTGAACGTCGGCGTGCGCCGGCATTAGACGAGCGGCAGAGCTCAAGTGTTCGATAGCTCCGGCGAGCCTGCCTTGTTCCTCCAAGACGCAGCCGAGGTTGTACCGCGCGATTCCGTTTGAAGGCTCGATCTGCACGGCGGCGAGAAATGCCTCGCGAGCTTCCTCGTTTCGGCCCATCTGGTAGAGTGCGACGCCCAAATTAATATGAGCCTCGATCCAATTCGGAGCGGCCGCCAGAACACGCCGATAACTTTCCGCCGCGTCCGCCAGCGATTCCGGGTGTGTTTCCAGCTGCAGGGCGCTCTCGAAGAGTTCTTCGGGCGTGCGGCCCGCCATGGGGCGAACGTTTCCTGATTTGGGCGCGGTTTCAAACGGAAACGCCCATTGGCGGCGGATCGGATCAAAAGGGTATGTCTCGCCGGGAGGCACGATCAGAATCTCTCCTCCGCACTCGATCGTACGAAGTTCGTGAAGGCGAAGCGGCGAGGCTTCGAACTGTTCTTCGATCAGAGAAATTGCGCGCCGGACGCGGCTAGCGGAAATTCTGTTTTGCGTCAGTCGCTGAAGAGTCTGCAGGGAGACCAGGTCGCCAAAGCTGTAAAAGCGCTGACCCCACCGAGCTTCGGGCTCGACCAGGCGCAGGCGCTCCCAATAACGAAGGCGGTTCTCCTGAACTCCCAAAATCCGTCCAACTTCTTTGCGCGTGTAGCTCTGGAGCAAGCCGCCAAGCCCCCGGGAAAGCGATTAGGTCTGCCAAAGATTATGCACCCTGTGTCAATAGTTGGGTCGGGCACTTCGGCGCAAACCGCTCTCGGAAACACCTGCTTGCTTTCGAACAGGCCGCGATTACCAGAAGAAGACACGAAAGACCGCCGCCGTTGCACCGGAAAGCGGGCTTGCTAGACTTTTCAGGGGAAGTTCCTCTCCGCGATGCGCTTCGACAACACAGAGCGTCTGTACCTCGAGCGGCAGGTCACGCTTGGCCGCGCGATCCTTGTTTCGCTCTCGCTGGTGGCGCTCTTAGAGACCGTGGATGGCCCGCTGCCGCGTCTGCCTGTGGCATTTCTTTCGACCTATCTTGGAGTGGCGTTGGCCGGTGTCGTCGCCGAACAATCCTCCGGGCGGATTCGGTTCCGGATCCCGATCGTTGCCGACTTCATCGTCCTGGTAGCCTTTCTAATTCTGACGCCGAGCGCGTCGGCGTTCTGGTTTCTCTTCCTTTTTTCGGTGTTTGCCCTCGCAACCCAAGGCGACACGCGCGCCGTACCAGCGCTGGTGGGAATTGGGGCTGTCGGCGCGTTGCTGCGGGCGGCCTTGGCCGACGGATTCCGCTGGCAAAGCGCATGGCATTGGGTGGTCGTCGGGACCGGAATGCTTGTGTCGGGTTTAGGCATTGGCTTCTTGGGCGCTCGGGAGCGTGAACATATTGCGCGGCAGCAGTTTCTTGAAAAGATCACCAGCGTTTTGGACTTCGATCGGGGACTGACCGAATCGATTCGGGCGGCGTTGGGAGAGCTTCTCGGGGAGTTTCACTGTAAGGAGGCCTGCCTGGCCGTTCGGGATGAGGATCTGGAGAGATTGTTTGTCTGGCGTGTGCGACTCGATCAGCCGGGTGCGCAAGGGCCAGAGACGTTGCCACTTGAACGGGGCGAATCCTTCCTGCTTGATTCGCTCGAGGTTTCGCTGGGGTGGGAATTTGGCAACGGGGAAGGCAGGGGATTCGGATGGGACCGCCAGACTGGGTGGCAGTTCCGCGAGATACCGGCCCCGCCACAATCGACGCAAAAGGAACTCGGAGCGAGGTCACTGCTGGCCTCCACCATTGAGGCGGACGGTCGCCCGGCCGGCCGCGTGTTGCTTTTTCACCCCGAAATCGAAGATACGGCCAACGATCATGCGGCTTCGGTTCGCTTTACACCGAGCGACCTGCGCTGGCTCGACAGGGTGGTAAGGCATCTGGGGCCGCCCCTTGAGAATCTCTTCCGGTTGCGTAATCTGCGTACTAGGGCTGTCGAAGCAGAGAGAAGCCGGATTTCCCGCGATCTGCACGACGGTATTTTGCAGACGCTTTTGAGCGTCAAAATCCAGCTTAACGTCCTGCGCGGGCGGCTGCCGGAGTCCTCAAACGGGCTCGGTACCGAGCTTGCGAGCCTCCAGAAGATGATTCAGGAGGAGAGCGATGAGTTGCGTCGGCTCGTTACCGAAATGAGGCCGCTGCGGGTTGAAAGCGCCGATATGCGCGAGTTGATGTTCGGTTTTGCCGAGAGATTTCGCGCCGAACAGGGTTTGGCGATCGATTTATTCATAGAAGACCGCAATTTGAGGCTTCCGGACAGGGTTTGCAGGGAGTTATTCCAAATATACAGGGAGTCAATTCATAACGTAAAAAAGCATGCGCATGCCAGCCACGTCGTGGTAAAACTGGGTCAAGATGAGTCGAGAGCGTTTCTCGTCATCGACGATAACGGGCGTGGATTCAGCTTTTCCGGGACGTATAGCAGCGAAGAATTAGACCGGCTTAGACTTGGACCGATTTCGATAAAGGAACGCACGCGGGGCGTCGGGGGCACGCTGACAGTGGAATCGAATCCGGGCCATGGGGCGCGGCTGACCGTAGAAATCCCCTTGAATTGATATGACCAAAGCGAAACAGGCGATTCGCATCCTGGTAGCGGACGACCATGCCATCTTTCGGGACGGCCTCCGGAAGCTTTTGGAGGGCGCCGAAGACGTTCAAATTATCGGCGAAGCCTCGAACGGCGTCGAATGTACCAAGATGCTGGCTAAGTTGAAACCTGACATACTCTTGCTCGACCTTCGCATGCCTGAGAAGGACGGGTTGGGCGTGCTTGAAGAGGTCAATT
>Ga0210401_10002222_pt1 | contig 21650 bp, 15 predicted proteins | sample IncBWH32MmetaG_FD_150866 | JGI IMG/M metagenome (GOLD analysis project Ga0210401, IMG submission 150866) | Forest soil microbial communities from Barre Woods Harvard Forest LTER site, Petersham, Massachusetts, United States - Inc-BW-H-32-M | ecosystem: Environmental > Terrestrial > Soil >... | reverse complement strand
TCGTGAGTTTTACCGGCTCGACGGAAGTTGGTCGCATCGTGAGCACGGCTTGCGCGCCTTCGTTCAAGAAATGTCATCTGGAAATGGGCGGTAAGAACGTCATTATCGTAATGGATGACGCAAATTTGGATCTGGCGGTGGACGGCGCGGTGTGGGGCGGATTTGGAACCAGCGGGCAGCGTTGCACGGCGGCTAGCCGCGTAGCGGTGCACAAGAAGGTGTACGGCGAATTTGTGGAGAAATTTGTGGCGCGAGTGAAGGCGCTGAAAGTTGGCGATGGCCTGGATCCTTCGACAGACATGGGGCCGTGCATCAACGAGCAGCAATTGAATACCGTGATGAAGTACGTGCAAATCGGCAAGGATGAGACCGCGAAGCTCGCGACCGGCGGCCATCGGCTGGAAGGCGGGGCGTGGGGACGCGGCTGGTTCCACGAGCCGACCGTGTTTACGGATTGCAGCCCGACGATGCGCATCGCGCAGGAGGAGATTTTTGGGCCGGTGGTGGCGGTAATTCCGTTCGAGGATTTCGACGAGGCGCTGGATATTGCGAACGGCGTGCAGTACGGATTGTCCGCGGCAATTTACACGCGCAACGTGAATAATGCGTTTCGCGCGCAGCGCGATTTACAGACAGGAATCGTTTACGTGAATGCGCCGACGATTGGCGCGGAAACGCATTTGCCGTTTGGCGGGATCAAGAATACGGGGAACGGGCATCGCGAATCGGGCGAAGCGGCGCTGGATTTTTATTCGGAGTGGAAGACGGTTTACATTGATTATTCCGACCGGTTGCAACGCGCGCAGATTGACAATGCGTGAACTGTAGCGTTGGCGTCTGGACCCCGCGTGCGAAGGCAAAAGGGGAGCTTTAGCGGCTAAAGCCGCACTTCTTTCGCTGGGCCGATGTCGTGGCTGAAGCCACGACTCACAAAGATTGTCTCAATTTCGCCGCGACTCTTCGGACTGCAGTATGTTTTACGGTTTTTGATTTTGCGGCGGTTCGCGGTTTCTAGACTTTCAGGCCGATCAGGCGCATTAATTCCAGGGCGTTGCTTTTGGCTACTACGCCGTCGCGTAGTTTGTGGTCGAAGCGCATGTTTCCTTCCTCGACGTAATCCTGAAAATGGACGTTGCGCACTTCGTTGGGCACTACTTGCGCGATATTGGTTAGCGCGAGATCGTGCGTTGTCACAATTCCCATCGCGCCGCGTTCGAGCAGGGCGCGGAGCAGGCCTTCCGAGCCAATCCGGCGGTCGTTCGAGTTCGTTCCTTCGAGCAGCTCATCGAAGAGGAACAGCACGCGCTGAGAATTTTCCGTCAGATTGAATACATCGCGGATCCGCAGGATTTCCGTGTAGAAACTCGAGCGATGTTCCTGCAGAGAGTCCACGCGACGAATGCTGGTGCCTAGCAGGACAGGCGTCATGCGGAGAGATTTGCCGCGAATCGGCGCGCCGGCCAGCGCCAGCACTGCGTTTATTCCGGCGGTGCGCAGAAACGTGCTTTTTCCAGACATGTTTGAGCCGCTGACGAGCAGCACGCGAGTCTGCGCATCCAGTTGCACGGTGTTGCGCACGCACTCGGCTGTTGGAATTAACGGATGGCCGAGCTCCTCGCCCAGAAAAATCGCCGGCTCGTTCGGATTTTCTTCAGCAAATTCCGGGAAGGGATCGTCGGGATGCTCGTAGGAGTAGCTCGCGAGCGAAAGCAGCGCCTCCATCTCGGCAGCGACATCGGCCCAAGCGCGCAACTCGCCGCCGTAGCGTTTGCGCCATGCTTCCGCGGCGAAGGCGCACTTGACGGTGTACAGCATGGGCAGTTGAAGCAGGCGGCCGAGCAAATCTTCGCGCGCGTCAATCCAATAAACGATATTCGCTAACTGGCGTACCGACTGAGAGGCGGTCTGGCTGCCACTTTTCAGCTCCGTCGCGAAGGCTTGCAGGCGCGGCGATGCGAATGGCTCGCGCTCGAGGCGGCGAAGAATGTCCGCGAAAAGGCCCAGGCCCTCGGCGTTGCACGCGAGACCTGAGACGACTTTTTCGGCACGTTCCCGCAGCCAGAGCAGGATGAGAACCTCGAGCGCCAGTACAATTGCCAGCGGCCAGAGTCTCAGCGTTGCCAGCAAATAGATCGTGGTGGCCGCGGCGGAAATTGCCAGCAGCGCGGAAACGATTCGCCACGAACCTGCGGGGAGCTGCGGCGGAGTTTCGGCCCAGCTTTCGAGCGACCGCGGATCCAGGCGCACTTTGAGGTCTTCGCCGAGCAGCGCCAGTTCTTCGCGCAAATCGAGTTTGTCGCGGAGTTCGACGATGACTTTGTGTCTTTCGTGGATGGCCGGCACCGGGGACGCGGCTGTGAGCCATCGCGCGAGACGCTCTTCGCCCATCGGAAGCAGGGCTGTCGAAAGCAACTCGAACAGGCAGCCCGTGCCGAAAATGTCGAGATCATCGGCGTACACGTGCTTAGGATTGCGGAAGCGTTCGCCGGATGCGCCGGCGCCGGACCAGCGGTCTTCGAGGCGCGCGATGCCGCGTTGGTAGAAGGCGACTGCGCTGCGCGCGTGGGCGAGAGCGCGCAGAGCGAATTCGTGCGCGAGCGACAGGGCGACGTAGATCGCGATGGGAACGGCGAGCCAGTACGTGGAAATCATTTCGTCTTTCAGCGCGAGCCATAGGAGGACGATTGCGACGACGACCGTTGCAAGCTTGGCGTTTCCGAAGCGTTTGTGGAGAGCGTCTTGGGCGGCGACGGTTTTTTGGCGGTATGCGAGGCGGTTTGAGTATTCGGCGTGTGGTTCGGGCAAAGACTGCCTCCTGTGACGGGGTTAGTCTACTACTCGATTGGCTGCAAATTAATGCGGCGAGTTTGGCGGGTTCGTAGGCGCGATAACGAAAAGCAGACCCCTGTCTGCGTCCCGCGCCCGCCAAAATGCGGCGGAAAAGAAAAAGCGCGGGACTCCGTTCCCTTCGCGGGAGTCGCTCAGGGCAGGCGGGATGACACTCGTCATCAAGTGGCGTCGAACGCGAACGGAGCAGCGCTAGGGTTGCGGCTCGGCGGCGGTTGGAATGTACATTGGAGCTGGGGCGGGGGCCCACGCCGGTGCTGGGGCCTGGGTGGCCTGGTAATTGCGATACCAGATTGCTTCGCTGGCCCTTTGCCAAAGGCGCGTGCCGACCCAAGTGAGGATCATCAGTTGGCTTACCAGGAATGCGGCGACGACCGATTGCGGGTTCAGGCGGAACATCCAGATGTGCAGACCAATGGCGAAGAACAGCCAGGAGATGATGCTGACGCGAAGGTAAATCCACAGCAGCGAGAAAAAATTGCGGCGGAACAGTGTGAACGCGCGGCGCAGGGCGCGATGCATTTTCTTTTCGTCGTCAGCGACGGCGATGACTTGAGCCATGTCAAACCAGACACGCACGATAATCAGAAGCAGCAAGATAATGACGGCGGCGGCTTCGACGAAATGGTCGCCGCGGTAGGGAGAAATGGATTGGTCCTCGATGTGGGTGTACATCGCGTTGCTGGCGGCGGCGAGGCCGGCGATGGGGAGCAATACGACGACGAGATAAATCAGCAGGCGAAAAAAGCGCCAGAAATGGTGGCCGGCGGCTTCGAAGAACGTCGTGGTGGTGGGCTTTTCGCCGAGCACGTAGGCGGCGAGGATGCCGCCCGTCGCGAAAAGCATGAACACTACGAAGAGTAATGAAAAATGAGCGATGTTGTGTTGCTGAATTTCAAGCGGCGAATCCGGCAGTTGTTGCAGGGTGACGAACGCGGAGAAGTCGAAGCCATTCACCAGGCGCTGCGCAGCCACGCTGTTGTTCAGAAGGGAGTAAGCGCGCTCCGTCATTTCATGCGTCGAGAAAAAGCCGAAAATCAGGCAGACGGCGAAAAGCCACCAGACCAGGCGTTGCCATTTCCATACCAGCCCTGCGCCTGAAAAAAATGTGCCGCGATTCGTTCCAGCCATTCGCGTTGCTCCTTCGAGTCCGTTAGGTTAGCCACGCCAGCAGTTGCGAGAGCCACTCGCTGGCGAAGACCCAGATATTTCTTAGCTTGTGGGCCGCACGCGGATTCGCATCTTCGGTGTAGCCGTTGTTGAAATAATCGCGGTCCATGGTCATCTGGTTGTGCGCGTCAATTTGCGCGGAAGTGATTTTGGCTTTGCGATCGTACTGATAGCGGACCCAGCGATCCTGCCCGTCCCAGTGCTCGGCGGCGGTGGAACCGTCGTCGAATTTAACATCGAGGTCCACCGGGAATTGAAAATCGCCCTTGCGTAGGATGGTGACGTAGGTGCGGTAGATTTCGTCCTTGTCGTTTTTCTTGGAGCCGTGGGCCGAAGTGTCCCACCACTTCAGCGGATCGGAATGCGCGTCGCCGATCGAATAATCCAGGACCTGCGTACCGTAGACGGCTTGATTGAAATACCAGCGCAGGTTTTTGCCGGAAACTTCCTCGATGGTCTTCAGAAAATCTTCGCCGGTGGGATGGGTGAAACGATAGCGCATGAAATAGGTGTGCAAGGCCTGGCGCAGGGTGTCTTCGCCGAGTACTTTCTCGAGGGTGATGAGCATGGTGGCCGTCTTGCCGTAGGTGATGCCGCCGTAGGAATTGCTGTTGTAAAACTGCCAGGCGTAACGGGAGATGGGATCCTTGTCCGGATCGTCGAGATAGCTGATCTGCTGCATGCCGGATTCGCCCATTTGCGCGAACGGGAAATTCAGCACGGAAGTATTTTTGCCGTAAAGTGCGTCCATTACTTTCACTTCGGTGTAGCTGTTGATACCTTCGTCGAGCCAAGCCTCTTCAAATTCGTTGGTGGCGACCATGCCGTACCAATATTGGTGGCCGAATTCATGCTCGGTGACGACTTCTGGAGCGAGCACGCCCTGGGGCATGTGCACGGCGGTGCCCAGAGTAATCAGCGTAGGATATTCCATACCACCAGCATCGCCGCCGCCGTGCGGAGGATCCACCATGGTGATGCGATCGTAGGGATAAGGGCCGTACCACTCGTCGAAGAGTCGCAGAGTGCCTTTTACGGCGGTGAGGTAGCGTTGCGCCGACGACATATGGCCGGGCGACACCAGCAAGTGAATTTTTACGGGTCCCTGGCTGCCCGTCCAGGAATCTTCCACGACGGTGAAGCTGGGGCTAGCGGTCCAGGAAAAATCGTGGACGTCTTCGGAATGGTAGGTGAGCGTTTTAGTGCCGTCTGAATTTGTTGCGGTGGAGACGAGGTCGCCGCCAGCTCCGACGATTTCATTTTGCGGGACGGTGATTTTTACATCAAAGGTGCCGAAGTCCGCGAAGAATTCGGTGCTGGCGTGAAATTGATGGCAGTTCCAGGTGTTTTTCCACCACACGCCGACCTTGGGGAACCACTGGCCGACCATGTCGAAGTCGTGGGCGTACCCGGTGCGTTCGACAACTTTGGGAAGCACGTCGTGAAAGACGATGTGGAATTCGACGGAGGCGCCCGGGGCGATTGGTTTCGGCAGGGTGATTTGCACGACGGTGTGGTCGTCGGTGTTGTGGTCGTCGGGCTGAATGAACTGCATTTTGTTGGTGAGATCACCTGCGCCTTCGACTTCGAGTTTGTCCACCGTGATTGAGCCGAAATGTTTGGGATCCCAATCGGTGTCCGGTCCATTGCCGCGCGTGCCGGAGCGGCGGACTTCAGTCATGAAAGTGGACTGCGGTTGGAAGGCGTTCAGATAGAGATGGAAGGGGAAAGTTTGCTGCGGCTGTCCGGTCAAGTTGCGATAGGTGAGAGTTTCGCTGGCGGCGATGGTGTGCTTGGTGGGATCGAGCTTGGCTTCGACCTGGTAGGCGACCACACGGGTGGAAAGTGTTTTCGCGGCTGAATCGGCTGGCGCGGGAGTTTGAGAAAAAATTGGGCCGCAGAATATTGCCGAGGCTGCGGCGAGTGCAAAGACCGTCGTCAATCTCATCCATCCTCCCACACGAGAAGCGCTTTTCGGGGCGTGTACCAGGGGCAACAGCGCGTACACGATATGATACGAGGGGAGCGCGACGCAAGTTTCGTTCCTGGGATATTTGAGATGCGAATATGGGGGGAGGCACTAGGCCGTTGATCGGGCGCGGGGTTGCGCGGGATCGTTGGTGCGTGGGGCAGCGATGGCGGTCTGAAGACCGCCGCTACGAAGTCAACTTCGCGGGCCGCGCACACATTGAGGATGTGTGTGTTGCGCGACTGAGTTTTGGGGTCAAGTTGACGGCTTGCAGCGCAACGACTACACTAAAATTAGGATAGTAATGTAGCGGAGCGCTTGTAAACATAGGCGCAAGCTCGTTTTCAGCGGAAGGTCATGAGTCCAACGGTGTTACAACAGAAACGCCACCAGCAGATTTTGACTGACGTGGTCCGCGCCTACATTGAGACGGGCGAGCCCGTTTCATCGCGCAGCATTGTGCACCGGCATATCGAGCCGCTCAGTTCGGCGACGGTGCGCAATGTGATGGCGGACTTGGAGGAAGCTGGCTTGCTGTTCCAGCCGCACACTTCGGCGGGCCGAGTGCCGACTGCGGCGGCATATCGGTTTTTTGTGGAGCAGGTGGCCGCGCAGGCGACGGCTAGTCCCGCGGATTTGTTGTGGATTCGCCGTGAGCTGGCGGCGGCGCAGACTCCGGAGGCGGTGATGGAGCGCGCGAGCCATGTGCTGGCCGCGGTGTCGCGCGGGCTAGGAATTTTTATCGCGCCACCGCTGGCGCGCAGCGTGGTGGAACATTTGCGTTTTCTGCTGCTGCCGGATGGGCGCGTGCTGGTGATTTTAATTTCAGGCGGCGGAGTGACGCGCGACAAACTGATTCGTCCGGAGCGGCCTTTCAAGCAGGAAGAACTGGATCGCACGTCGGAATATTTGAACCGGCATTACATCGGCTGGACGCTGGAGGCGATGCGCGCGGATTTGCGGAAGCAATTGGAGCAGGATCGCGAGCAGTACGGGCAGCTGGCGGGAACTGCATTGATTTTGTGCGACCCGAGCATTTTGGGCGACGTAGCGGATCGCAAGATTTATGTGGATGGCGCGGCGCAGATTGCTTCTTCGCCGGATTTTACGAACCCGGAGCAATTGCGCGAGCTGCTGGAGGCGATCGAAGGGAAGGACCGCTTGATCGCGTTGCTGAGCGGATGCATCGAGGCCCCGGAACCGGTGCACGTGGAACTGGGGCTGGACAAGATTTCGAACGCGGGAAAACATCTTGCCATCGTTTCCGCTTCGTATTCATCTAAGGATCAGGTGCAGGGAACGCTGGGGATCCTGGCACCGATGCGCATGCACTACGAGCGGGTGATTACGGCGGTGGCGTTCATGGCGCAATTTTTTTCCGAAGAGCAAGAGGGGGGCTGATTTTCTTGGCGGCACACAAACAAAACAAGGACAAAGATTTTCCCGAGGGGGGATTTGCGGCTGCGGCCGGCGCGGCGGAAGATGCCGCGGCGAATCAGTCTGCGCCGGAAGCGCTTCCTGCGGGCGAAGCTTCGGCTGTGGAGCAGATTCAGAAACTGGTCGACGAAAAGCAGGATTTGCAGAATACCTTGCTGCGGCGGCAGGCGGATTTTGAGAATTATCGCAAGCGCGTGGAAAGGGAACGCGCGCAGGAGCGGCATCGCGGGGCGGAGCTGCTGATCGAGCAGGTGCTTCCCGTGCTGGATGCTTTTGATCTGGCGCTCTCTGGCCAATCAGGCGCTGCCAGCCCTGAATACCGTAAGGGATTCGAAATTATTCGCGCGCAGTTGTGGAACGCGCTGGCAAAACAGGGCCTGCAGCCGATTGAAGCGGTGGGGAAGCCGTTCGATCCGAATTTGCATCACGCGATTGAGAATGTGCCGACGGCGTCGCAGCCGGAAGGGACCGTGGTGGGAGAGATGCAGAAGGGTTATATGTTCCACGATCGCGTGCTGCGTCCGGCGATGGTGCGGGTGGCTTCGGCGCCTGCGAACTGAGGCGCGCGCGTGGCGCTTCGCGTCACGGGGTAGATTGCGCGGCGTGACTTTATGTAGCGTGGCTTGAGCGATTCTTGCAGGACACCAATTTGAGTTTCCCGGAGACATAGGAACCATGGCGGCTAGCAACGGCACTGACCTTTATGAAGTATTGGGCGTCGAGCGTGGTGCGACGCCCGAACAGATTAAATCGGCGTATCGCAAGGCGGCGCTGAAGTGGCATCCGGACCGCAACCCTGAGAAAAAAGAGGAGGCGGAGCATCAATTTCGCGCGGCTTCCGAGGCTTACGCGGTGCTTTCGGACGAGCAGAAGCGTTCGATGTACGATCGATACGGAATGGCGGGGCTGGGCAATCGCGGATTCGATTCCGGTTTCAATTCGACGATCTTCGAGGAATTTCAGGATATTCTCGGCGATCTTTTTGGGTTTGACGAGTTGCTCGGCGGCGCGCGACGGCGTGGCGGTCGTGGCGGGACGCGCGGGCAGCGTGGCGCGGACCTTCGTTATGATATGTCGCTCTCGTTCGAAGAGGCCGCGGCGGGCGTCACCAGCAAGATCCAATTGGCGCGGCACGAACTGTGCGAGGCTTGCAAGGGCACGGGCGCGAAACCCGGCACGGGCATGACTACTTGCCATACGTGCGGCGGACGCGGGCAGATGGCCTACTCGCAGGGATTTTTTTCCATCACGCGGACTTGTCCGGCTTGCCAGGGAGCGGGGCAGACGATCAAGGACGCTTGCGTGGGTTGCCGCGGGCTAGGGCGCATTGAGCGCGAACGCACGTTGGAAGTGGGCGTTCCGGCGGGCGTGGATTCCGGGACGCGTTTGCGGATGACGGGGCAGGGTGAGCCGGGAACTAACGGCGGAGCGAGCGGCGACCTTTACATTTTTCTGGAAGTGAAGGAGCACAATTTTTTCGAGCGGCGCGGGTCGGATTTGATCTGCGAAATTCCCATCAGTTTTTCGCAGGCGGCGCTGGGCGACAAGATTCGCGTGGCGACTTTGAAGGGCGATGAAGAGCTGGAAATTCCGGAGGGCACGCAGTCCGGGCAGATTTTCCGCAAGAAGGGCAAGGGCTTGCCCGATCCGCATGGCGGGCGCGGGGATTTGTACATCAGCATTCGCGTGGTGATTCCGGCAAAGGTGTCGCGCGAGCAGCGTCGGATGCTGGAGCAGTTGGGCCAGACGTTGAAAGTGGAAAACAAGCCGGCGGAGCGGAATTCGACGTTCTTTGATAAGGTGAAGGATATTTTTGGGTAGGTAGAGCTGTTTCCAGGCCGCGCGGCAACCAAATGGTCGTGGAGCACCCCGCCGGTTGTTCTGGTGGAATAGCAATTTTCGACGCTGCGTTACATTTTTCCATCTGTAGTTGCGTGAATCTTCCCCCGCCACGATACAATCCAGACGATGCGACGGCGATTTTTTGTGGATAAATTTGAGGATGCTAGTGCAACTGTGCGCGGCGATACGGCCGAGCATTTGGGGCGGGTGCTGCGGGCTGAGCCGGGGCAGCTCTACGAGCTTAGCGATGGGGAGCAGGTGTGGTTGGCGCGTGTGGAACGCGTGGGGTTGCTGAAGCGCGGTGACAATCAAGTGGAATTTTCGTTGGTGGAACGGATTGAGGCGCGGGAGCCTGCGCTGCATTTGCATTTGCTTATCGCGCTGGTGAAATTTGATCGGTTTGAGTGGTGTTTGGAGAAGGCTACGGAATTGGGCGTGAACGAAATCACGCCTTTGATTGCTGCGCGCACGGATAAGGCGTTGGTTGCGGCTGCTGCGAAGCGGCACGCGCGTTGGGAGAGGATTGTGCTGGAGTCGGCGCAGCAGTCGCGGCGTTTGCGGCCACCGAAGATTGCGGAGGCGATTTCGCTGGAGAGGGCTTATCGCGCTTCTCGCGCGGAATGCAAGATTTTGCTTTCGGAGCGTGCGGATGCGCCGCCGATTCATGATGTTCTGCGGGATGTGGCTGCGCGGTCTGCGGAGATTTCGATTGGGCCTGAGGGTGGATGGACGGACGCCGAGTTTGCTGCGGCGCGTTCGGCGGGATTTGTGGAGGCTTCGCTGGGGGAGTTGGTCTTGCGGACGGAGACGGCGGTTTTGGCGTCGCTAGCGATTTTGCATTTTGCGTTGGATACGTGAAGGAGAGACGGACTGCAGAGGACGCAGAGAAAATCAAAAGACTTAACACCTAGGTCACAGGGGAAAGGCGGAGGTAAATCGGAGAAGGCACGAGAGATCCCTGCCTGGGGCAGGCAGGCTTCGGCCGGCCTAAGGCAAAGGCGCCGCCCTCCCTTCGCAAAATCACTCAGGGCAGGCAGGATGACGATGCTCATCGCATGGTCAGAAAGCTAAGCGAAGGCAAAAACGTCCAGCCGGAGATGACCGCTACAAATTCAACGGCGTGTTGGTGCGGCATCATCCTTGCCGCACAGCCTGAAGTGTCAAGGCCGCGCCGCGTCGGGCGGAAATCAGGGCCGGGCACGGCATGTCGTGCCCCTACTAATTTCTTTTCGTGAGTTTGGTTGATCTGCGTTCATCCGTGGCGCCTTTGCAGTTGATTCTGCAACCGATCGTGAGCGTGTGGCGTCTTAGTACTGTGCGCGGAGCGTACTTGGCGCGCGCTGTCTTGCCGTGTTATAAATATTTGAGAGCCGAATGCCGGAAACCATTCAGACTAGCCCGCAAGAGCCTGTCAATAACTCAACCTTGCCGCGTTTGCGGCACGAATTGCGCAGTTGGACGCGCGATTTGGCGGTGGCCTTGGGGCTAGCGCTGGTCATCATAATCTTTTTGTACCAACCCGTAAAAGTGGAAGGCACCAGCATGGCGCCGCTGCTGAGCGATCAGGAGCGGATCTTCATCAACAAGTTTGTGTACCGGTTCACACCAATCGAACGCGGCGACGTGGTGGTTTTCTGGTATCCTCTGGACCATTCGAAATCGTTTATCAAGCGCGTGATTGGATTGCCGGGCGAAACGATTGAGTTGCGCGCGAGTCATTTATACGTGGACGGCAAGGAGCTGGTGGAACCGTACGTGCCGCCGAGTTATCTGGACGGTTCGAGTTATGGGCCGGTGCAGATTCCGGACGGAAATTATTTTGTGATGGGCGATCACCGCGACAGCTCGAACGATTCGCGCGTGTTTGGGCCCGTCAGCCGGCCGTATATTTACGGCAAAGCGGTTTTCGCTTACTGGCCGGTGGATCATTTCGGCTCGCTCTCTTCTACGTACACAGTGAACGCGGCACCGCGATGAACTTTTCTGGAGGACCCACTGTCGGAGCAGCCCGCAACTCGCGCGACCCTCGCGCTGGAAGACGGACGAACATTTAGCGGCCGTGCCGCGGGTGCGCGCACCCGGCGGGGCGGCGAAGTCGTTTTCAATACCTCTCTCACTGGCTACCAGGAAGTATTCACCGACCCTAGTTATTCCGGGCAGATTGTCTGTTTGACTTATCCGCACATTGGAAATGTTGGCGCGAATTTAGAGGATGAAGAATCCGCGCGTCCGTATATTGAAGCGCTGATCGTGCGCGAATTTTCGCCATTGGCTTCGAACTGGAGGTCGAGCGAATCGGCGCAGCAATATTTGGAGCGTTATGGCGTGCCGGTGATTTGGGATTTGGATACGCGGGCGCTGGTGCGGCATTTGCGCGAAGTGGGTGCGCTGCGCGGAGTGGTGGCGACGGATGGGACTCCGGCTGAAAGATTGGTGGCTGAGGCGCGAGCTTTGCCTACGATGGCGGGGCTGGAGCTGGCGGGGCGGGTGACTTGCGCGAAGTCGTATGGGTGGACGCAGGGATCGATTGATTTGGCTGCGCCCGTTTCGGGTGTGGGCGCTCAGGCTGCGGCGGATTCTGCGGAATCAGGGACGAAGGGGCGGCGGCGCGTGGTGGCTTACGATTTCGGGATCAAGCAGAATATTTTGCGGCTTTTGGTGGATCATGGTTGCGAGGTTGCGGTGGTTCCGGCGCGGACTTCTGCTGCGGATGTGCTGGCCTTGAAACCGGACGGCGTGTTTTTGTCGAATGGGCCGGGGGATCCGGAGCCGGTGGGCTATGCGGTGGAAAATATTCGCAAGCTTTTGGGGCGGGTGCCGATTTTTGGGATTTGTTTGGGGCACCAGTTGTGCGGGCTCGCGCTCGGCGGGAAGACATTCAAATTAAAATTTGGGCATCACGGGTCGAATCATCCGGTGAAGAATTTGCGCACGGAGAAAGTGGAAATTACGGCGCAGAATCATGGATTTTGCGTGGACCCGGATTCGTTGCCGGCGAGCGACGTGGAGATTACGCACGTGAATTTGAACGATCATACGAATGAGGGGATGCGGCACCGGTCGTTGCCGCTGTTCAGCGTGCAGTATCATCCGGAGGCTTCGCCGGGGCCGCACGATGCGCGGTATTTGTTTGATGATTTTGTGACGATGATGGATGGGGCGCGGCGGTGAAGACGATGAGGAGCGGTTTCATGTCATTTGCGACGCGGGAAACGGTGTCGTAACGAGAGCGCATGCCGAAACGGAGTGACATCAAGAAAATTATGATTATCGGCTCGGGGCCGATTGTCATTGGGCAGGCTTGCGAGTTTGATTATTCGGGGACGCAGGCTTGCAAGGCTCTGCGGGCGGAGGGGTACGAGGTCGTCCTGGTAAATTCGAATCCTGCGACGATTATGACGGACCCGGAGATTGCGGACCGGACTTATATTGAGCCGCTGGCGAAGGAATATCTGGAAGCGATTATTGCGGCGGAGCGGCCTGATGCGTTGTTGCCGACTGTTGGCGGGCAGACCGGTTTGAATCTTGCAGTGGAGCTGGCTGAATCCGGCATTCTTGCAAAATATGGCGTGGAATTAATTGGTGCTTCGCTCAGCGCGATCAAGATTGCCGAGGATCGGCTGCTGTTTAAGGAAGTGTGCCGCAAGATTGGCCTGGAAGTTCCGGCGTCGGAAGTCGTGACGAGCGTGCCGGAAGCGGTGCGGCTAGCGGACCAGCTTGGGTATCCGGTGGTGATTCGTCCTTCGTTTACATTGGGTGGGACGGGCGGCTCGATTGCTTACAACCACGAAGAATTTGCGGACTTGATCGCGCGGGCGCTGGATGCGAGCCCGGTGCACCAGGCGTTGATCGAGGAGTCCGTGCTGGGATGGAAGGAATTCGAGCTGGAGGTGATGCGCGACCATCGCGACAACTTCGTAGTGATCTGCTCGATTGAAAATTTCGACCCGATGGGAATTCACACCGGCGATTCGATCACCGTGGCGCCGGCGCAGACGTTGACGGACAAGGAATACCAGCGGATGCGCGACGCGGCGGCGGCAATTATTCGCGCGGTGGGAGTGGAGACAGGCGGATCGAATATTCAGTTTGCCGTGGATCCGGCTTCGGGCCGCATGACCGTGATTGAAATGAATCCGCGAGTTTCACGCAGTTCGGCGCTGGCTAGCAAGGCCACCGGTTTTCCGATTGCGAAAATCGCGGCGAAATTGGCCGTGGGCTTGACGCTGGATGAAATTCCCAACGACATCACGAAGAAGACGCCGTGCTCGTTTGAGCCGACCATTGATTATGTGGTGGCGAAAATTCCGAAGTGGCAATTTGAGAAATTTCCCGGCAGCGATACGACGCTGACCACGCAGATGAAATCCGTGGGCGAAGTGATGGCCATCGGGCGGAATTTTCAGGAAGCATTGTGCAAGGCAATCCGGTCGCTGGAGCCAAGCTCGGCGTGGCGTCCTCCGGCGGAAGTGACGACGGTGCTGCTGCGCGAAAAATTGCACGTGCCGGGGCCGGACCGTTTGCACTGGTTGTTTGAGGCGCTGGAGCGCGGGATGTCCAGCGAAGAAGTTTGCGAGCTGACGAAGATAGATCCGTGGTTCATTCGGCAGCTGCAGGAAATGCTGGCGGTGGACCGGCGCGTGGCGGCGACGACCTTGGGAAAATGTCCGCCGGAATTACTGCTGGAATCGAAGCGTTCGGGCGCTAGCGACGAGGAAATCGCGAAACTGTGGGGCGTGAAAGCTTCGAGCGTGCGCGCGCGACGCAAAGAGCTCGGCGTGCAGCCCGTTTTTAAGCGCGTGGACACTTGTGCGGCGGAATTCGAATCGTTCACGCCGTATCTTTATTCCACGTACGAAGAGGAAGACGAATCGGCCGCGGTGGACCGGCCGAAAGTGGTGATTCTGGGCAGCGGGCCGAACCGCATCGGGCAGGGAATTGAGTTTGATTACTGCTGCTGCCACGCGGCGTTCGCGTTGAAAGAAGATGGCTACGAAACGGTGATGGTGAATTGCAATCCGGAAACTGTTTCGACGGATTACGACACTTCGGACCGGCTTTATTTCGAGCCGTTGACACTGGAAGACGTGCTGGCGATTCTGGACCGCGAGAAGCCGCAGGGTGTGATCGTGCAGTTCGGCGGGCAGACGCCGTTGAATCTGGCGCTGGAGCTGAAGCAGAACGGCGCGAAAATTATCGGGACCGCGCCGGAGTCTATCGATCTGGCGGAGGACCGGCGGCGATTTGGCGGATTGCTGGATGAGCTGCGAATTCCGCAGCCGCGCAATGGCACGGCTTTGGCTCCGCAGGAAGCGGTGAAGCTGGCAAGCGAAATTGGTTTGCCCGTACTGGTGCGGCCGAGTTACGTGCTGGGCGGGCGCGCGATGGTGATTGCCTACGATTTGAAGACGGTCGAGGAATATGTGGCGCAAGCGGCGTTGATTGGTTCAGGGACGGATCTGAAGCGGCCGATTTTGATTGATCAATTTCTGGAGGACGCGACGGAAGTGGACGTGGACGCGCTGGCTGATGGCGAAGACGTGCTGATCGCGGGGATCATGGAGCACATCGAGGAGGCCGGGATTCATTCCGGCGATTCTTCGTGCGTGCTGCCGTCGGTGACGCTGAAGCCTTCGGTACTGGAGCGGATTCGCGATTATACTTCGCGGCTGGCGCGGGCACTAAAAGTCGTGGGTCTGATGAACGTGCAGTATGCGATTCAGCGCGATACGGTTTACGTGCTGGAAGTGAATCCGCGAGCGTCGCGGACGATACCTTATGTGAGCAAGGCGACGGGCGTGCCGCTGGCGAAAGTGGCGGCGCGTTTGATGACTGGTCGGAAATTGCGGGATTTGCATTTGCCGTACGTCGAGACGAACGGGATCAAGGAGCTCGCGGTGCGCAATTTTTACGCTGTGAAATCTCCGGTGTTTCCATTTAACAAGTTTCGTGGCGTGGACACGATTTTGGGTCCGGAGATGCGTTCGACCGGCGAGGTGATGGGGATTTCTTCTACTTTTGGGCTGGCGTTCGCGAAGGCGCAGCTGGCGGCGGGGCAGCGGTTGCCGCAGACGGGGACTGTGTTTTTGAGCGTGAACGATCATGACAAGCGTCACGTGGCGTTTGTGGTGCAGGATTTGCTGGCGGCGGGATTGAAGGTGGTGGCTACGCGGGGGACGGCGGCGGCTTTGGCTAGCGCGGGGATTGAAGTGGAATCTGTGTACAAGGTAAATGAGGGGCGGCCGAATATTGTGGATTTGATCAAAACAGCGAAGGTGGATCTGGTAATTAATACTCCGCTGGGGCGGGAATCTTTTTACGACGAGAAATCTATTCGGCGGGCGGCGATTCGTTACAACATTCCTTGCATTACTACACTTTCGGCGGCTAGCGCGGCGGCGCGGGGGATGCGGGCGATGGCGGGGCATGGGGCGGACGTGGCGGCCTTGCAGGATTTGCATCGGAGGACTTCGGCGGCCTCAGCGCAGGCGGAGAAGTAGCAGCAGCGTGTTTCCTCTTGGACGCTCTCTAGTTTGATATAAAATGACGGCCATGAAACTTCACGGGATTTTTGCACCGCTTACTACGCCATTTGACGCGGATGGCGACGTTGCGCTGGGGCAAGTGCGCAGCAATGTGGCGCTTTACAATAAGACGAAGCTGGCGGGGTATGTGCCGAACGGCTCGACCAGCGAGTCGGTATTGCTGCGCTGGGAAGAGGTTTACAAAGTTTGGGAAACGGTGCGCGACGCTGCGACGCCCGAGAAAATTCTGATTGCCGGGACCGGCGCGGAATCGACCGAAGAAACCATCGAGCATACGAATCGCGCTGCGAAGATCGGTTACGCTGTGGCTTTGGTACGCACACCGAGTTTTTACAAGCCATCCATTAATGACCACATGCTTGCCGAGCACTACCTGCGCGTGGCAGACGCTGCGCGGATTCCGGTGATGGTTTATTCAGTGCCGGTATTCACGCACGTCACCGTGGGAGCTTCGTTGATTGAGCGCGTGGGGAAGCATCCAAACATCGTCGGGATGAAGGACAGCTCGGGGGACGTCGCGGGGGTGGCCGCGATCATCGCCGCAGCGCCGAAGGAATTTCAAACGCTGACCGGCTCGGCGTCGACTCTTTATGAAGCACTGCAGGCGGGCGCGGTGGGCGCGATTCTGGGGCTGGCCGATGCGTTCCCGGATTTGTGCGCGGAAATTTACGCAGCGGCCGGCGCGGGGGATCGCGCGAAGGCGCAGACGCTCGCGCAGAAACTGGTGGTTCCTTCGAAAATGCTGCTGATGGATTACGGCATCGCTGGTCTGAAATACGCGATGGACCGCCTGGGGTTCTACGGCGGGCTGCCGCGACTGCCATTGCTGGCGGTGAGTGACGCGGGCAAGGTGGAAATCGAAGCCATGTTGGCGAATCTTCTTTCCCAGCCAGCGCATCATTTGTAGCAGAGAGTTGCGGTCGCATGGGGCGCGCTGGGAGGACGTCATTCACACGATATGCCCGAAGGCACGCCATTCATGCGTGATTTGGCGGCGAAATTGGCGCTGTAGTCAGCGCGATGGCCGCTGTACGGCCGAAATCTCCGCTGTTTGCGTTCCTGATTGTGCATCGCTGCGCGATCGCTGCTTCCCAGGGTCGCGTGTATCATGAACCCCTCGATGGAGTCTCTCTGTCTTTCCTTCCGCGATATTCCCCAGACATCTAAATTATTTTCGACATTCTTGGAGGATTTTCAGCGCGTCGGGAAATATTACGGGCACGCACCTTCGATTGGGGGCGTTGCAGCGGCGGCGAAGGAAGTGCAGATTGATCCGGCGGTGCGCGCGGGCGTGGTGGAAGTGCTGCGCGAGCAGAATTTGAGATTTGGCGGCGTGGCGACGCTGGACGCGGCGATTGCGCGGAACCTCGAGCGCTTGACGAACGGCGCGGTGGCGATTGTTACGGGGCAGCAGGTGGGGCTTTTTACCGGGCCGGCTTACAGTTTGTACAAAGCGATTACGGCGGCGGCTTGCGCGGAGGAACTGTCGCGGCGCGGCGTGGATGCCGTGCCCGTTTTTTGGCTGGCCACTGAAGATCACGACCTGGCGGAAATCAATCATGCCGCGTGGACCACGCGCACGGGATTAGCGGAATTTATTTTGCCGGGAAATGCAGCGGAAGAAGGCCACCGCGTGGGGGAGATTGCTTTGGGTTCGGCGATCACCGCGTCGGTGGTGACGGCGATGGACACGCTGGAAGGGCCTTACGCCGCGGAAATGGCGCGGGCGCTGCGTGAGTCTTATACGCCGGGTGACACCTATGGCTCCGCGTTCGGAAAGCTGATGACGCGGCTGGTGGCGGGGCGGGGAATCATTTTTCTGGATCCGCTGGATTCGCGGCTGCATCACTTTGCGAGCGGGGTGTATCGGCGGGCGATTGATGATGCGGAGCAGTTGGGTGATGCGCTGCTTGGGCGATCCAAAGAACTGGAGCGCGGAGGATTTCACGCGCAGGTGAAGGTGACGCGCGAATCCACGCTGCTTTTTTATAATGTGGACGGCGTGCGACAGCCGTTGCGGCGGCGAGGTGAGAAATTTCACGCGGGGGCTGCGGCTTTTTCGCTGGAGGAATTGCGTGCAGCGATTGCGGCTACGCCGCAAGCTTTTACGCCCAATGTGTTGTTGCGGCCGGTGGTGCAGGACACGCTGTTGCCAACCGCTGCTTACATCGGCGGACCGGCGGAAATTGCTTATATGGCGCAGGCGCAGGTGGTCTACAAACATTTGCTGGAACGGATGCCGGCGATTTTGCCGCGGGCCAGTTTTACTTTAGTGGAGCCTCCGATTGCGCGTTTGCTGAAAAAATATGGATTGGATTTTCGCGATGTGATGCGCGGGCGACAACATTTGCGCGGGCGCATGGAGATGAAATCGCTGCCGCGGGCCCTGGCGGTGCGTTTTGCGGCGGATGAGAAGGCGCTGCGACGGTTGTTGCAGGCTTATCGGAAGCCGCTGGGGCATCTGGACCGGACATTGACAGGGGCGCTGGATTCGACGGAGCGAAAGATTCTGCACCAGTTTTTGAAATTGAAGGGGAAGGCGGGGCGGGCGGAGAATTTCCGCACCGGAATTCTGGACCGGCACGAGCGGATTCTGGTGGATGCGCTTTATCCGCATCGTGGGTTGCAGGAGCGCACGCTGTCGGCTTTGCCGGCGCTGGCTGCTTACGGGCCGGAACTTTTGGATGATTTGGCTGGGGTGTCGGTGATTAGCGGACCGGATGTTGAGACGGTGGTCGGTGCGGAAGATGGCGCGGCGGCGAAGCCGCAGCCTTGTTCGCACCAGCATCATGTTTTGTTTATGTGAGTCTGCTGGGTGTGTGGGCTGCGAGACCCGTGCTTCAGCGGCTGAAGCCGCGTGCGCTTTGCCGCGTTAATGTCACGGCCAAAGCCACGATCTCCAAAGCCGCTCCAGCAATTTCAACGGCTGCCAGGTTCGGTGAACTTGAACCGGCCGATACAAATTCAAAGACAAAGTCAACGGCGCCCAGCTAAAGCTGGCCGCTACAGAATCAAAATCCTGGCTTAAGGGGCTAAAGCCCCTCTTCCTAGGGCGCCTTGACGGCGGGGCTGAAGCCCCGCCGTTCGATGCTGCGCATGGTTTCTTACGGCGCGAGGAACAGCTGCTTTAGCTGGTCTAGATCGGCGTATGCGGTGTCTGAGACTGCTGTGAACGTGAAACCGTTCTGCTTCCAGGATACCCAGTGATAGCCCTGTAGTTCACCTGAACCATTCTGCGAATCTCCCGGCTGCGCCTTCTCTACGAAGACATTTACGATGTGTTTGCGGCGGCCGTACACCAGGGCGGCCGCGGTGCGGCTGTCAATCACGTCGAGGCGGCCGCCTAGCAGCGGGAATCCATCGCTTGAAAAATCGCGGACTGGCGGCGCGAAATCTATTTTGCCGTCGAACCAGGGCTTGACGGTGTGCTGATCGGTCGAAATTACGTCTTCGAGGTGCCCTGGCTGCAGCGAACGGAGATGGGCGTCAACAATCACGGCCGCCATGGCCTGCTGCTGCGAGTAGCGATTCAATTTTTGCAGATACTGCCAGCCCAGGATCGCGGCGAGAACCACCGTTGCCGCGATGGCGAGCCAACGCCAGGAGTCTTCACGCGAACGCTTCACCGGAGGTGGCACGGCAGCTTTCGGCAGACTGAGTTGCAGTTTTTTTCGCAGGCTCTCGGGTGCGCGTGCGTAAAGTTGTGCGCCGGCTAGTGAAGCGCGGAGTTTTTCTTCCGCTGCCAGGCGCAATTCGCAATCGGGGCACGATTCCAGATGGCGTTCGAACTCGGCGGCGCCTTCGGCGTCGAGTTCGCCGTCGAAATAGGCGTGCAGGCGAGATTGCGTCAGGTCACAAGTCACGGTGGGCCCCCTTTGGCACAGGCTCGGTCAATAGAATTCTCAATTGCTGCCGCGCGCGAGCGAGCGCGGACATCACGGTGCCAATCGGCCGCGTGGTAATGGCGGCGATCTCTTGGTACGAGCAGCCTTCAAGTTCGCGCAGCACGAGGATTTCGCGGAAATGCGCGGGCAAACCCTCGAGAGCGCGTTGCAGGCGTTCGCGGTCGTAGCTGGCCATGGCCAGCGATTCGGGATTTTCAGGTTTTGGCGGCACGGTCAATTCATCGAATTCCGACATCTGTTCGGCGACGTGGTTTTGCTGCAGCCAGGTGAAGCAGCAATTGCGGACAATCTGCAGAAGCCAGGCGCGCGCGTTTCCGGACTGAAACCCGCCAAAGGAACGGTACGCGCGCAGAAAGGCTTCCTGCGTGACGTCTTCGGCTTGCGCGCGGCCGCGCAAAATCCAGCGTGCCAAGTTGTAGGCGGCGTCGCGATGGGGCATTACGTCCGCCTCAAAGCGCGCCCGGTCTGCCTGCTCTAACACGTCCCGCCCTTTTACAGCTCCACCCAGCGTTAACTGCGGCGGGGGTGATTTTATTCCCACCGGCGGCCATTTTCTTGGAAAAACTGGCGGGCGGCTGGGCGGGAATAAATCCGCTGGTACCCGGGTCTTGCACGGTGAACACGTCTACAGGTGGCGCGTTGCCCGCGGGCCCAGATCGGAATGGGCGCGCGCCACCTTCCAGAACGCAGGCGGTGAGGGAAACGAGGCGCTCCGGAACAGACCGAGAGTGACCCAGGAGGAAGCAGATGTCGCAGAGCAAGAAGGACGAGATTTTGCACGACCACAACCACGACGGAGTTGACCGGCGCGGTTTTCTGAAGTGCATGGCTTGGGCGGGGACTGGCGCACTGTGCGTGATGCAGGGCGGGGTGCTGAAGTCTTACAGCCTGAGCCGCATGAATGAGTGGAACGCCGCGAAAATGGCCGGCGAGCTTAGTTTTGCGCAGATCAGCGACAGCCACATGGGTTTCAACAAGGCGGCGAATCCGGATGTGGCCGCGACGCTAAAGGCCGCTGTGGACAAGATTAACGCGCTGTCTATTCGGCCGGAGTTCCTGCTGCACACGGGGGACATCAGCCACCTGGCGAAACCAGAAGAATTCGACACCGTGGATCAGATTTTGAAGGGCGCGGTGGCCAAGGACGTGTTTTTCGTTCCCGGGGAGCATGACGTGATTGGCGACGACGGGCAACAGTACCGGGATCGTTATGGGAAAGGCACCAAGGGTGAGGGCTGGTACAGCTTCGACAAGAAGGGCGTGCATTTCGTCGGACTGGTGAACGTGGTGAACCTGAAGGCCGGCGGCCTGGGGAATCTGGGGAGCGAACAGCTGGAATGGCTGGAAGACGACGTGAAGAATTTGAAGGCGAGCACGCCGATTGTGGTCTTCGCGCATATTCCGCTTTGGTCCGTGTATCCGGAATGGGGATGGGGAACGGACGACAGTGCGCAGGCGCTCGGTTATCTGAAGAAGTTTGGATCCGTTTCGGTTTTGAACGGGCACATCCACCAGATCATGCAGAAGGTGGAAGGCAACGTGACGTTTCACACGGCGATGTCCACCGCATTTCCTCAGCCGCAACCGGGCAAAGCCGATTCGCCCGGACCAATGAAGGTACCGGCGGACCAACTGCGAAGTGTGTTGGGGATTACAGACGTGAACTTCGTGCGCGGACAGCATGCATTAGCGATTGTGGATTCGCAGCTGGCCTGAGCAGAAGCGACGGAAACCCGTCTGCAATTTATTCAGTCATGCTGGAGAAGCGCGGCTTCAGGGGCCAAAGCCCCCTTTTTACGAAAGGCTTGACGGCGGGGCCCTTCGCTCCTGGCGTTGCCAGGATCTCAGGATGAACTGAAGCCCCGCCCTTCCGGCCGGTCCACATAGGAGATGGGTTCTACGCATCAAGCAAGGCGAACTTGAATTTTAAGCGGA
>Ga0210401_10002220_pt1 | contig 21655 bp, 15 predicted proteins | sample IncBWH32MmetaG_FD_150866 | JGI IMG/M metagenome (GOLD analysis project Ga0210401, IMG submission 150866) | Forest soil microbial communities from Barre Woods Harvard Forest LTER site, Petersham, Massachusetts, United States - Inc-BW-H-32-M | ecosystem: Environmental > Terrestrial > Soil >... | reverse complement strand
GGGAACGATGGTTGTCCCGCAGACCGGGCAAGCCGGGTAGATTTCCATAAGTTTCTACAATCCGTTTATAATGGAATGGAGGCCGGTTTGACAGTGAAAAGGGAGGGCTTTCCGACGAGGAGCCAGCCAGAGCCTCGGACCTCGGCCATAAAATAGTTTTAGTCTATCCGTGAACTTTGTGCGGCCTACAGCGAAAGTTCCGCCCGCTATACGGGCGGTGACGGCGCAGCGCGCCGTTCCTACCGCCGGGTCAATACGGCGAACAAATAGCGGAGTTCTTCTTCAATTTCTTCAGGCGCGGCGACGGTGCTGGCGATTTCATCGCGAAGCAACTGGCGGTAGCGCTGGCGGAGGCGATGAACGGTCACTTTGACAGCGCCCTCGGTCATCCCGAGGTTGGCTGCCAGCGTGGCGTAGGGCAGGGCCGAACTTTCCCCGAGCAGGCACGGCTTCATGGCTTCGAACAATTCCTTTTTGTTCTCCTGGTCAAATTCCGCACTGAGCCGGCCCATTACCTGATCCAGCAACGTGAGGGCCCAGCGCCATTCGAAACTTTGTTCCGGGGTGAAAGAAGATTCCGGAATGCGATAGGACAGCGGTTGCCAGGTAAACCGATTTTCGGCTTCATCGCGTTCGAGAGAAATAATTTTTCCGCCGCCGCGTTTTTGGGTCCGCGCTTTGTCCCATTCATTCGACAAAAAATTGCTGATGCTGGTCAGCAGGAACGAGCGAAAACGGCCGCGCTGGGGGTCGGCCTTGCCGAGCCATTTTCGCTCGAGCAGCCACGCAAAAAATTCCTGGGTGAGGTCCTCGGCGTCCGCCGGCGAATACCCGCGCCGGCGCACGTAGGCGTAGAGGGGATACCAGTAAGTTTTGCAAAGTGTTTCCAGGGCATCCTGCGCCTGTTGAAATTCGGCGCGTCCGGCGGTCAGAACCACCGACCATTGTGTCGTGGCGAAAATACGGCGGGGACTGTATCCACTGTGAGGTGACGAGTCATCGGATTCAGGTTGTAAGTCTGTGCTCAACAGATTGAAATTTGCTCGCCATTTAAGCGAAAGGCAAGCCTATCAATTGGTTCCCCTCCTTCGCTCGGCTTTCCATCGTCTATCCTCAAAATTTGGCTCCCTCTTTCCAGGAACCGGTAGAACATTGGTGTCCGAAAGATTCTCCCTCGCCTAACCCTGACCTCTCCACTCCCATCCGACCCGCCTTCGCTCGGAAGCTACGGCGCGCTGTGTCGGGGCGGAGAGGGAACAGCGGACGGACGCAGCATTTATTCGGAAACTAAACGGCCGTTGGCTGCAGAGCACACAGAGCGCGGACAACTTTGTCCGCGAGGACAACATGGCGGCAAGCTGGTGGTTTGCATCACAATACCTGCAACTCGCAGACTCGGCGGTCCGCGCTCCAAACCTTGCGTCGCTATGTTCAGGGTTCGATGCGCGAATCAATCGGGGAAATCAAACAGATGCGCAAACCGATTTATGCGGTTTGATTCCGCCTGCGCGACCCGGCAAGCAGTGCCGCAAAACCGAGCCCGGCAAGCGCGTACGTGGACGGTTCCGGCACCGGCAAAGCCACTCCCTGAAATGCCATCGCGGTTGGCCTGAGACTGGTGCCAAAGACGCTCTGGGTTCCATTTACAAGGAACTCTGTGATGTCCCCATTTCCGTTGAATATACCGTTGTCCGCCACGAACATATCACTCGCTCTGTCAAAAGCGATAGTCCCGGGATTGTTCAGGCCCGAGGCAAATACACTTTCGGAACCCGCCGGCGTGATCTCGGTAATCGTGTCGTAGCCGTTTGCAGTGTTGCCGGACAAGCCATAGGCATCGGCAACGAACATGTTGCCCGCGGCGTTAAAGGCGAACCCAGTAGGATAAGTCAGGCCAGAGGCGAATGTGCTTTGCACGCCGCCCGGAGTAATTCTTGTGATGAAACCTGCGCCCGCCCCGCCGCCGTTGATATTCGAAACGTACAGATTCCCGGCACGGTCAAATGCCAGCCCCCCGGCCGTGCTGAAACCAGTGATCGTGTTGATAATGATTCCCGCGGGACTAAACTCGTCAAGCTCCCCGTTTACAAGGACAAACAAGTTTCCGGCCGCGTTAAAGGCCATCGGACCGGGCTGGTTAAGCCCGGAAGCAAAAGTGGTTCTCGTGCTTCCAGCGCCCACCCATTCATAAATATTTCCGCTGAATTGGTCCCCTTCGAACAGGTCCCCCGAACTGTCAAAGGCCAGGCCCGTCGGATAGTCCATGCCGGTGGCGAACGTTGACGGCGTGGTTCCGGAGTATTTTATGATGGTTTCAGTTGCATAGTCTCCCACGAACAGATTTTGCGCCTGGGCGCCATACCCGGCCAGAAGCAAACCGCAAACTGCGCTGACTGTCATTGTTTTGTTTTTAGTTTTCATAATACGATTGAGTTGTTGCTGCCATTATTTTGGTTTCAAACAAATGATGACGAAAAGGCTGCGAAAAATTCACGATGAATTCTCGAAGACCCTCCGCCAGGATTTCACCCAACTTCCTATAAAACTTAGGTTTATTTCAAGATAAAAAGTCAAAAGAAGTCAATGTAACGATACCGCAATCCGGATTGTTTTGACTATTGAAATGGCTTCTGAGAAATTGGGGACGATTAGTAAAGGGAAGCTAATTTATATTAACGTCTTATTAACGAAACCTTTATGAAAACGACCTCCAAAATCATCGTCACAGCATTGCTCCTTTTGGCCCTCAATCTCACGCTATCTGTCCATGCGCAAGGCACAGCCTTTACCTACCAGGGCCAGCTCCAGGGCAACGGCGGTCCGGCTGGCGGAACTTACAATTTCCAATTCACGCTTTACACCAACAGTTCCGGCGGCGGGGCCGTCGCCGGCCCCCTCACCAACAGCGCCGTCACCGTCACTGGTGGCCTGTTTACGGTCACGGTGGATTTCGGCTCCGGTGTGTGGAACGGCCAGACAAATTGGCTGCAAATCGGCGTGGAAACCAACGGCGCGGCCGGCTTCACCGTCCTGACGCCGCGACAGCAATTGACACCGGTTCCTTATGCCATTTTTGCCGAGAGCGCCAATGCGGCGGGCTTGAGCGGAACCGTTCCGGCGGCGAGCCTGGCGGGGGTTTACGGCAGCGGCGTCAGTTTCACCAATCCGGGCAACAGTTTCATCGGAAACGGCAGCGGACTATCCGGCGTGAACGCCACGACGCTTGGCGGATTGGGCGCGGCCGCTTTTTGGAAGACGACAGGCAATTCAGGAACTACGCCGGGCGCGAATTTTGTCGGCACCACGGATAACGAGCCATTGGACCTGTTCGCCAACGGCCAAGCCGTGCTGCGATTGATTCCTGACATCAGCACGAACGATTCACCCGACATCATCGGGGGCTCACAATCCAACGCTGTGACCTCAGGTTTGGTGGGCGTGACGATTGGCGGCGGGGCGTTGAACTCCATTGGGGCGTCCGCGCCGATCGGCATTAATCCATTTGGGGATATGTCGTCATATCCGGCCATCGGCGCGTCGTACGCCCTTGTTGGCGGCGGCTTCCTCAATCAGATCCAGAGCAATAGCACCTTCTCCACGGTCGGCGGCGGTGCGCTGAACACGGTTGGGGCCGGCGCCATTGAATCCACCATTTCCGGGGGCTTTGCCAATACGATCGTTCCCAATGCATCCTGGTCCGCCATCGCCGGTGGAACCTACCACGTCATCGGTGACATCAACGGGTTCATCGGCGGCGGCTGGACAAATGCAATTGCGGGCGGCGTCTATTCCGTGATAGACGGCGGAGACCACAATCTGATTCAGGGAGAAGCCGATCATACCGTCATCGCCGGCGGCGAGTACAATTCGGTTACCGGCTCGGCCTCGCTTCCGGTATTCGCCATTGTCGGCGGTGGTTATGGCAACAGCATACAGACGAACTGTTCCTATGGCACAATAGCCGGGGGCTTTGAAAACACCATTCAGACGAACACCAGCTATGCCAGCCTGGGCGGCGGGCAAAACAACACGGTTCAGTCCTTTGCATCCGGCTCGGTCATCGCCGGCGGTTATGCCAATTCCGCCGTCAATTCGTATGCGACGGTGAGCGGGGGCGCGTTTAACACGGCCGGCGGGTACCTCGCGACCATTGCCGGTGGAGATCGGAACAGCGCGACCTATTTTTACGGGGCCGTCAGTGGCGGCTATGAAAACAGCGCCGGAGGCTACGCGGCCTGGGTCGGAGCCGGTTACCAGAATAACGCCGGTGGATGGTATTCGACGGTGGCCGGCGGCCAGGACAACACGAATGGTCCCTATGCAAATTACTCTGTTATCGCCGGTGGCATCAACAACAGCACAGCCGCCGACGCCGAGGCCATCGGCGGCGGCCAAACCAACACCATTGCAAGCTATGGCGATCATTCGGCGATTGCCGGCGGTTACAACAATGATATCGGCGGTAATCCAAGCGGCGAATATGAGGCCGCCTATTCCGCTATTGCGGGAGGAAGCTTCAATGCTATCGAAGGGCCTTTCGACTTCATCGGCGGCGGCAGCAATAATATTGCCCAGGGCCCGTCGAGTTACGCTGCGATCAGTGGCGGATTCGGCAATTCCGTCGTCGCGGCGTATGCGACTGTGGGCGGCGGATATGGAAACAGCGCCGGCGGCAGCGGCGGCTATACGACAGTAGGCGGCGGTTATCAGAACAACGCCAGCGGCACTTATGGAATCATTGGCGGCGGCGCAAACAACAGTGCCAGTGGCGCCTGGTCGACGGTAGGCGGGGGCTACTTCAATACGGCCAGTGGGACGGGCGCGGCTGTGGCGGGCGGCGTGGGCAATTCGGCTTCGAGCGCGGGCAGCTTTGCCGCCGGCCAGGATGCCGCGGCGGCCAACAGCGGGGCATTTGTCTGGAGCGACGGCAGCGCCACGACCAGTAGCACGGCAAACAATCAGTTCGTCGCCCGGGCCAGCGGCGGATTCGTTTTCTACACCAGTTCCGCCAATAGCGCGGGCGCGCAATTGCCCGCGGGCAGCGGCTCGTGGTCAAGCCTGAGCGACCGCAGCGCGAAGGATCATTTCGCACAGGTTGATGCCCAGTCGGTATTGGCGCAGGTTGCGTCGCTGCCGATGACAACGTGGAGTTACAAGACCGAGCCAGGCGTGCGCCATGTTGGGCCCATGGCCCAGGACTTCTACGCCGCGTTCAATGTGGGAGAAGACAGCCGGCACATTGCCGTGGTGGACGAAGGCGGCGTGGCGTTGGCGGCGATTCAGGCGTTGAATGAAAAGGTGAAAGCGCAGAGCGCCGAGAACACACAATTGAAACAGGAGAATAATTTGTTGGCGAAGCGATTGGATGAATTGGAAGCGGAAGTAAAAGTGTTGGCGGAAAATAAACAATTATCGCGAAGCCCGTAGGGCTAACATCCCTGGACCGGGCAATGGCATTGGCGTTACGGTGTTTGAATAAACTTTGATGCCATCCAAATCGCCGGCCATTAATTCGAATTGTTTTGACTAATCAAAGTGCTTCTGAGAAATTGGAGTACGTTAGAAACGTTAACCCGTTCAAATCCAAGTTCTTATGAAACAAGCCATCATTGGTGCCATTCTACTGCTTTTAGCCTTCAAACCTTTGTCATCCGCATTGTACGCCCAGGGGACGGCCTTTACCTACCAGGGGAGAGTTACCGACAACGGCACGAACTTTAACGGCACGGGCCAGTTTCAATTCGCGCTGGTCACCAGCACGAACGGCCAGCAGGCCACGGCCACGGCCGTCATGGGCGGCATTTCTCCGAATGAATTTGTGAGTTCCATTACCGTAAACCTCGCAGGCTCCGGCTATACCGTAGCGCCCGCCGTAACCATCAGCGGCAGCGCGACGGCCCAGGCGAACATCAGCGGCGGCAAGGTCACGAGCATCACGGTTGTGAGTCCTGGTACCGGTTACAGCAGTGCGCCCTCGGTGACGGTCGCGGCCCCGGCACCCGATTACACGACGTTGTGGAGCAACGACGGCACGAGCGTAAATGGCAGTGAACCTTCCACGGCCGTGAGCGTGAGCGTGAGCCAGGGATTGTTCACGGTGGTTTTGGGGAATACGGCTCTGGCAAATATGACCGCCATCCCGGCGGGCATTTTTCCGGCAGCCACCAATTTGCAACTGATGATTTGGTTCAATGACGGCGTGAATGGTTTTGCGATGCTCAATCCGCCGCAAAGCCTCACGGCCACGCCCTACGCCGACTTTGCGAACACCGCCAGCAATTTGAACGGCACGATTTCGGCGGGGCAATTGACCGGTGACGTGCAGTCGATCAATTTTGGCGGCGTGTACGGCAACGTAGTGGCTCTGAATAACGCGGCCAACAGTTTCACCGGCGCGTACACCGGGAATGGCGGAGGTCTCACCAATCTCAATGCCGCGCAACTCACCGGTATTTTGAATTTGTCCACGCCGGAAATCACGTCGGGCGGCGGCATCCTTTTCTACTCATCTGGAAGCCTGGAAAATTTCTTTGGCGGGCCGGGGGCCGGCAACCCGGGCGGCGATAGCGGCGGCGCGAACACGGCCGACGGCTATGAAGCGCTTGCGGCGAATATGACTGGCATCGACGACACGGCCATCGGCGCCTATTCGCTTCAGTCGAACACGAACGGCAACTACAACACCGCCGTTGGCGCTATCGCGCTTCGCTTCAACACAGCCGGATCCGAAAACACCGCCAGCGGCAACGGCGCGCTTCGCGACAACTCAACCGGATCTGAAAACACGGCCGGCGGCTATGGGGCCCTTGTGGCAATCAAGGGTGGCACCAACAACATCGCCGTGGGCTTTAACGCCGGCAGCGCGTTAAACGCCAATGAAAGCAGCAACATTGACATCGGCAATGCCGGAGTGGCGGGCGAAAATGGAGTCATCCGCATTGGCACGCCTGGAATCCAAACCGCCGCTTACATCGCGGGCGTCATCACCGGCGACGGCGGCGGCTTGACCGATCTGAATGCCTCGCAATTGACCAGCATCGGTAACGACAATTTCTTCGTCGGACCGGCGGGTAGCACGACGACCAGCGGATTCTGGAACACGGCCGTGGGCATCGACGCGATTACCAACGATACAACTGGCAACTGGAATACGGCCATGGGCGGCGGCGCGCTGCGTTTCAACTCGAGTGCCAACTTTAACACGGGCATCGGCTCGAGCGCGCTTCAAGACAACCGCATTGGTATTGGCAACACGGCTATGGGTGCTAACACTTTACTCAACCTTGGCTTGAGCGGCGCGGGTGGCACGAATAACATCGCCTTGGGCCTCGCCGCCGGCAGCGCATTTACCGCCGATGAAAGCAGCAACATCGACATCGGCAACGCCGGGGTGGCGGGCGAAAACGGCGTCATCCGCATTGGAACGCCCGGCCTTCAGAATACTGCCTGGATCGCCGGTGTCATCAACGGCAACGGCGCCGGCCTGACCAATATCCAATTGAGCTCCGGCGGCAGCCCCGTTTTCTATTATTCCAACAGTTCGGCAAACCTGTTCGTCGGCTCTTCCGCCGGGAATCCAGCCGGCGATGGAGGCGTCCAGAATATTGCCGTAGGTTCCCTTGCCCTGAATGCCAACAGCAGCGGCGACTACAACACGGCGAACGGCTATGACGCGCTGTTTGACAACACCAGCGGCTCCGGCAACACCGCCAATGGAGATGGCGCTTTGTATTTCAGCACCAACGGTCAAGACAACACGGCCATCGGCAGGTATGCGTTGGTCCAAAATACGAGCGGCTCATACAATACGGCCGTCGGCTTCAACACCCTTTATTTCAACGGCACTAATTCCCAAAACACGGCTGTCGGGGCCTACGCATTGGATTCCTTTCCGGGTTCCAATAACATCGCCGTGGGATACCAGGCCGGCCACGATTATTCTTCGCAGGAAAGCGGTAACATCAACATCGGCAATACCGGGCAAGCCGGCGACAGCGGTGTGATTCGCATCGGATCCGGTCAAAACGCCGCTTACATTGCGGGCTTTGTCAACGACCTTGCCGGCGCTCGCGTAGGTTCAAACGGAACGCCGTTCAGCGTCATCTATACCGGACAAACCAGGATGCCCCCCTCCGGAACCGTGGAGACCAACTTCACCATTACCTTCCCGTACTCCTTCCCATTCGCGCCCAGGATCCTGGTCACGGTCGCCAACGATCCGGCGTTCCAGGGCGTGAACGACACGTTTGCGATATCAGTTTCCAGCAATTCGGTGAATGCCTTCCGGGTGAATGTTGTCCGCGTGGATGCCCCCACCGGCTGGAGCCAGTCATTGATGATCAACTGGCAGGCGTGGGAGTAGGAAAACTTCTGGATTGGTGGATATTTGGATATTTGGATTGTTGGGATTGGCGGATCCGGAGCGCGCATGTCATGGGCGTCTGCGAACGTGCTAGTTGGATTTACTACGGCTTCCTTTGGGCGGGCCTTCCGCTCAAGGGGTTCCTGGCAGCACATCAACCCCAATCCCATAAGTCCGTCCCTGATTCGTAAAGACGTTGGATATATACTGGTAAGTTGCATTCGTATCGCCATTGGCTCCTATGGCGAATTGCCAAAACGTGCCCCCGGTTGGTGTGGCAGTGCTGGAGCCGGGATTGGTCGAACTTTCATACGTTGCGTCACTGTTCACTGCGTCGTTGTTAGTCTGTGGGTAATATGGTCCCTTTCCAAAGTATGCAAGCAGGGCCCCGTAATACGCGGGAAAGTTCGAGACAGTCAGCGTTTGGAGGCCCGGGCTGGCCACAGATTGATTTGTGAAGCTTTCCTGAGCAAGGACCTGAAAGATCTGTTCGTTTGTAACGCCCGGCTTGTTATAGGCCAGCTCGCACAGTGTAAAATTATAATTCCGTCCGTAAAATTTAACATCCTGGACGGTTCCACTGGGCAATGTAGTTTGGACGGTGGCCGTTGGAAGCGGTCCAACAGGACTGTACTCGCCCAAAATTACGAGAGGCCCGCCTCCGTCCGGCTTGCCGCCCGTAATGGCCGGGTCCGACAAATTATTTCCTACGTAGATCGTGCCCGACGGCGTCAGGGTCTCCACGGTCATGTCCTGGCTAGTGATCGTCCCAACACTGCTCGTTGCAACCAGTCGAAAATGGTAAGCAGTATCGGACGAAAGTCCGCTCGTCAAATTTGTCACAGCGACTGGAGCCTCATTCGTGGCGCTCACAATTACCGAGACGGTCTGCTCGCCGTAGTTTGTACTTGTGCCGTATTCGAAATAGTTCGTGCAATTAAAGCCATTGACGCTCACCACGCCATTCAGCGTGGCATTAGTGGGCCCAACACCGATTGCAGGAAGCGTCGAGACAGTCGGGCTCACCGCGAACACAACATCTCCGCCGACAGCTTTTCCAGCGCTGTTGCTTGCCACCAGAGCGCAATGATATGTAGCTCCTGACGTTAAAGTAGTGATGGTGTTAGTGACGACCATCCCATTCGTGAAGCTGACGAGAGTAGCCGGCGTCAAGGAGCTGTAATTTGAGGTTGATCCGTATTCGAACCACGCACGTGTATCCGCGCCATTCGGGCTAACGTGTCCGGATAAAGTGGCGTTTGTGGCGCCAATTACGACCGGAGCCAGAGTTGTGGGAACGGGAACCAGGACAGACAGATTGGTCGCGCTGATCATCAGCCGGAAGAATTGCGCTGCGGAATGCGCAAAGTTTGTATAGGGCGGCGTTGCGCCGATTACGTTGGTCCAAGGACCGGTCAATGCAGGAGCCGATTGTAATGCTATATTGGGCGGATCGGTCCAGTTGATGACCGCGCCTGAAGGCTGCCCAATCCCATGATAAGGCAATGGAAGGATTGTGGCGCCAGTTACCAGATGCAGTTTAAACAAAGTCCCGCCTTGCGGAGACGCAAAGCCTGGGGTCTGGGCATCGATCGTACTGCCATAAAAGTCGTAGGAATTCCCCACTCCGTAGATGCCGCTGTTCGGACCTGTGGCCGGGGATGAATCCAGGAAAAGTCCGGAGGCTCCTTGAAAAAGTCCAATAGGATTCGCACCGACGAATCCGAGAAATTGATTGTTGACGATCGTATTCCATGTTGGGAGCGGAGAGTAATTTACATAGGCGCCACCGGTAAATGTCCCGCCATCACTTTGGACCTCAAAGACGTATCCCAACGAGGTGAAATTTCCTCCACTGAAATTTCCAGGGATCGTTCCCATAATGATGCCCGGTGTGGAACCTGCCAGGCTGAGGCGCGGGACCTCGAAACATAAATCACCGGCGGGAGATCCGTAGGAAGAGGAGATCGGAGTCGTCCACATTGGGCTCCCACCTGTGGCCGGGACGCAGAATACGTCATTCGGAGTTGTGCCATATAACTCATTTCCCGAAAGCAAAAGGTCCGAGTACGGCGTAGGCCCACCCGTGCTCTGCGTAAAAGGAAAGAGTGGCGTGATGCCAGCGGAGCCTCCGAGGTTGACGTCGGCCACAGGGATTCCGTACACGGTGCCATAGCCGTTTGCACCGCCTTGGGACGTCGTCCCGAACAGCCAATCGCCTGATGATCCCAGATTTGCCTCCACCAAGTCCGACACCGGGTGAGCCCCAGTGACGTTGTCGCCACTTGAATAGTACGGGAAAAACGCGTACGTGAAACTGCCCGGGGTATATATCGGTACTGAAGACTTGGTCAGACTGTCATAGTTCATAACTATTTGAAGGGAGAAGATATTTCCAGCACCCTCACCCCCATAAAGCGTTGTCCCATATAGCGTATAATTCGGGCTTGATCCGGTCACCAATAAGCGACCCCTGGGAGTTATTCCGTCCCCGCGGGTAGTCCCGAAATTGTAAAGAACATAGAAGTCTCCCAGCGTATCCTGCCCGGTCCAGGTATCGTTAATGTTTATTGCGAATATACTGCCGTAGCCAGGATTTTGATTTCCGTTACTGAAATTTGCATACGGCCCTCCCTCGGTGGTCATGCCATACAGCCACTGATTATCCACAGTGACCAATCCGGCTGGCGGGCTGTATCCCTCGGCGAGATAATTAAAAACGTGCATAATCTGGAATCCTGAACCGTCAGTATTGACTTTGTAGACATAAGCGTAACCAATAAACTGTTCCGCGATTCCGTACAAGGTCTTACCGATTAAAACGGGATTTCCAACTGGCCCGTAATTTGTGAGTACGCACACATTGTCGTATTGAAAGCCGGCTCGCGCCTGCGGCGCGACGATCATGAAAATAGCGCAGAATGCCGCCACAAGACAGTGTCTTACGCGATGAATTGATGCTGAGCCCGGAGCGTGGGCGAGCGGGTGTTCCATTGGGCAAATTCCAGATTGATTCCGGCGGCAGTCCTCACGACCGTTTAATTTATTTTTTTTCATGGTCTTCTCCGATTCGTTGTTATTTTTTGTTGTCCGTTTAAGGTGTTACGCGCCGAAAAAACATTTCTGACAGAAAAAGTGGCCGAAGCGGGAAAAACAGGGACAAATCCATAAGGAGCAGACATGGACAGGCATAGTGCATTCATCGATTTAGCGAATTTGAAATATCACCGCTTCCTTTTGGCGGCCCTTCTGATCTTTGTCCAAACCGCGAACCAATCCGATATTTTGGGACGCCTGCCCTGAGTTTCGCCGCAAATTGTATCAAGAAATCCTAACGCACGCAATAATTTTATTTAATTGCGACAGAAATGGTTACGGCTTCGGCGCATTTTTTATGTTCTAACCGCGCTTTCCATGAGCGGCGGAACATTGCCGCCTGAAAGATTGACTCGCTCGCGCTCGCTCGCTCGGTTGCTCCGCAACCTTCGGCTCCGCGAAATTCTTCTCGCCGCTTCCCAAGCCGCTCGAATCTCCCTCACCCCCTGCCCTCTCCCGCGGACCCCGAAGCTTTCGGGGCAGGGAGGGAGAATAAGCGTCCGATGGTTTGATACGGCGAAAGATAAAAGCGGCTTAGTCCGTCCAACATTCGATCCCTGCCCCAGGCGCCCCTTACACATTTTTTGGGTATAGGGAAGGAAACGGGGAAACGAAGGGTTTTTTGGGCGAAAAATCGCGAGTTTATTGGGGAATTTGAAGATTTTAGGGTAGGAAACGAAGAGACTTACAACTAATCGATAATTGTACATCTTTGGAAGGATATTTTGGGGGGTGGCAAACCTGGAACATCGAACACCGAAGGAACTGAGTTAACCTCAAAGAGCGCAGCGCGGCGAAGCCGCAACCAAAAGCTTGCCGACTGAGAACCGCAAACTACGCCGGTCACACGAACCCCGAAAGCTTTCGGGGGAACCAGAGCTACTGCGCCGAAACCAAAAATTGCGGCATGAAAATCCTCGACAAAATGAGGGATTTGGACGAATTGCAGTGCAAAGAGCGCAGATTGAAAGCGAGAGGGTTTAGACGGAATTAATCCGCCGTCGCTGCAGGCTCCCGCCTTCGCCAGGCTTCTTTTAGAGGTTGATGTGCTTCGGCGCGGCAAGTTGCGGCATGGGGATTGAATGGGCCGCAGATCAAATTCATGGCGACAGCGCCACTTGCGAAGAGCGCCGTCCCTGCCAGATTTAGCGGCGCTGCCGACAGACTTTTTTATGTGTGTTTCATCTGTGCCAATCTGTGGCTAAAAACGGTACAAAAATGCGCCCATGGCCCGTGGCGAAAATCCAAGTTCCAAAAAGTTTCGCAAAGTTCCAAAAAGTTCCAATTGTTTCTGTTGAACATGCCCCGTCGCCATGAGAGATATGGTGGTGATGAGAGACACGGTTGCCAAGTTACTACTAAATCTAGCCACATGCCTCGGGTGCGGCAGTGGAGATAGGAGATTGAAGATAGAAGATAAAAATGGCAGCGAAGATAGAGGATTGAAGATAGAGGATAGAAATGTCGTGCGCGAAATGGGCGCCTCTCCATCTTCTGCACTCTATCCTCAACCCTCGCTTGCGTGGGACGCTGGCGATGCCAGGGGGTTGGGTTCATTTCTCGATTCGAACCATGGGCAGGCATTTTCCGCCCGTCTACGTACCGTGGCGGCGCATGTGGCAATCGAGGGCGCGAAGGACCGCGCCAATACGATTCACTCGGCCGGCGTGAGCGCCGGATGGAATGAGTGCGTGCGTTATATCCATTCACTTTCGCGGGTTTCCGGCGAGCGGCAAGGCGCCGCCGCCCACCTTGTAGACGAACAGGGGCCAGAGGACGAGGCCGAGTTGCTCGAACGGTTATCGCCGTGAGCCAAGACGACAATTTCGCCCGCATCCGGCGCACGGATGCACCCCGAGTCGGGGTTTCCGATTCAAACAACAGGCATCAGCCAGAGGACGAGGCTGAGCTGCTTGAGAGATTATCGCCCTAGCCTGCGGCTGACGTTGAAACATTGAAACGTTGAAGCGGGAAAACAAATTATGAGCCAAAACATAGCAGACATGCCGGGAATTGAGGCCGCGATGGAGCGGTTTAATGCGATGGTGCCAGCGGCACCTGCCACGACCGAGACTGCGGGTGGCAGCGCCACGGGCAGTGGTGGCACCACAGGCGTTCAATCCACGGCCAGGCGCGACCCGAGTCGGGTTTCCGATTCAAATAAGGCTGACGCGCAGCCTACTGCAAATAAGGAACCGCTTCCTCACGGTCGCGGCTCTGATGATCAGGCTCAAAACTCCGTTACTTCTACAAATACCGACGCACGAGCGGCCACAGATACTAAACAGACTGTCACCGGGGCCGCCGGCAATGGTAATCAACAGAGGGATGACAAGGGACGGTTCCAGGCAGCCAACGAAGATGGAAGATCGAAGATTGAAGATGGAAAACAAACCAATAAGCCATTACGCACAGGCAGACGCTGGCGTTTGAGCGTCTGTTTGATTCAAATTTGCGGCGCGGAATTGAGTATTCCGTCGCGGATCTGTTCCGATTTGCGTTGAACATTCCGTCACGGGACGAAAGCCACACGTTTTGCTCGCGGTATGTACTGCATTGTTGCCACGAAATCTTGCACGAATGCCAAATGCCCCTGGTAAGAATACCGGACGGCGATTGGGCGAGCCCCAGGGATTTGTTGATAAGCCCGAGGCTGATACCGGCGGAGTTTTAGGCGGACAAAGCGAACGAAGCCACCATAAGAAATAGCATGCCCCAGGCAATCCAGTTAAAAACAACCCATCGCCTTCCTAGAACGAAAATGCACAGGACGGGAAATAAAGTAAAGGCAACGTATGCGCATACAATCCAAGGCTGCGGGTCAATCCAAATTCTCGGGGGCGAAAACGAGCGGTCAACAACACCTCTGGGAATGTTCGGCAACACCACTCCAATAGAAAGCAGGCCAATTAAGGCGGATATGATGCCGCTAATCCAAGGTATTGGTCTGACAGGCTTTTCCATAGATGACGATGGTGCCCGTGCCCACGTAAATCGCAAATCGAAAATCGAAAATCGCAAATAACAACATGCCTATCTACGAATATGAGAATGTTTTGACCGGCGAGCGCGTGGAGCGGTTTGCACCGCGGCCATTATCGTTGCGGGAGCGTTACAACTGCCCGCCGAATTTGATGCCGGTGATTAGTTTGCCCGGGCGGCCGCGAATTGGACGCGAAGGCCTGCGGGACCCGGCGCACGCTGACGAATCAATCCCGCGGGCGTTTAAGGATTGTGAACAGAAAATTGGGACGAGTGAGACGTGCAGGCTGAGCGGGTTTACGCATAAACAAATACGGAAGGCGTGGAATTTCTAATTATTTAACCGCAAAGAACGCAAAGAACACAAAGATGAAACACAGTACCGAAGCCCGTAGGGCTGGCATATTTGTAGAAAACGGATCCCTAATGAATACCAAGCTCCGTCAGGAGCGACATATTCTGCCGGTCCACCAGACCCTGACGATGTCGCTCCTGACGGAGCCTGGAAAATCTTTTTCGAGCTATTTCTACAAATATGCCGCACCTACGGCGCTAATGTCGGCAGCCATTCGGCCAGTGGCGCTGCCACGGTCAAACACTTCCCATACTTTCTCCAGTTTTATGTTTAATAGCATGCCCTGTTCGAACTGTCCCCGGAAAAATGCTTTGGGGACAGTTCGCGTTCATCGTAAAAAGCATAAGGACAATGAGTTATGCAAAAGACCGGCCTATGGAGTCGAAAAAAATTCCCGCATGATGGGGGGACAGTTCACGCCCCATTTAATCCGTGTGTCAACCCGTTTAAACCCCAACGACGTAAAATGAAAATGAAAGAAAAGAAACAAACGATTCCCGTGATTACCGGCGCAATACCGCCTAAAGGCGGGACACCCGAACCCGTCATTTCCGCGCCGGGATTTGGAATTGTGCACCATTTTACGCCGGATAGCGTCACGATCGAATCGTCTGGGAGCTCGATTACTCATACGCGCGCCGAAGTTGAAGGCTGGTTGGTTGGGATGAATGCGGCCAGGCGATTGACTGATGACAACGCGTGCCGGGAAGAGGTGGCGCGGACGATTGAAATGCGCAATGAACAGAGCCGCGCGCGTGAGCAAGCGGTCCACCTCCCTCACGGTCGGGGCTCTGTTGCGAGGTTGGCGACGATTGTTCTGCTGTTGTTACTTGGCGTCGCGGGAGCGACGCCCTACCGGGTCCAGGCTTCGGAGATCATCCGCGGGTACGCGCCGCAGGATGGCCAGCAACTTTACGCGGCTGACCTGGATAACCTGATTGATGAATCGGTCATCGGCGTGCAGTTCTATAATGACCAGCAGACGACGCCAGTTCTCGGGGCCGGTTATTACTTCCTGGTCCTGAATCCGGCGAATCAGACTTATTACCGGCTTAATGCGCAGCAGGTGCTTTATGGGAACACAAACATTTTCCTGAACGCTCCCCCGGAAGCTGTGCCCGCTTACGGCTTGCTCTTGTTTTGTGATCCGACAAATGGCTGGGTGGCTTCGACGACCGTCTCAAATTTTCTTTGGAACTCGGCTTCAAATATCAATGTGGCCGGGCTCTCATTTGCCAATACCAATAATGCCGGAGCTGCGATGCAATTTGTGCTGCCGCTGTGGCCGTATCCCGGAGGGCCAGGCGGACCGGGAGGTCCGCCCTACCCTAATGGGCCTACGGCGTTGAATACGAATTATCCGGCGCATTTTCTCATCTTTGATACAAACGGCATTCCGTATCGGGAAGGGTTATCGAATCTGGAGCTAAACATAGCCTCTGATCAGGGACGGGTGTTTGCGTTGCCCTGGGAATATGCGCAGGAGTTTTATCCGTGGCGGCTTTTGGGCACGAACAACATTTTTCCCTGCACCAACGTGTTCGGCTGGACGACGAATTTCCCAATCATCGCCTATTTCCAGCCCAACAACGGCGACACGATGACCAATGCGACGTTGACGGATACGGATACGATTCCCGTGAACGCCTGGCAGCAAGGGGTCGTCGGAGTGGGGCCGACCAACACGAGCGCGACGCTGCTTTCCATCTATGAATACATGACGAATAAAAATGCTTTGCCGCCGTACACGATTGCCCGCGCGCAGTTCAGCGGGTATCACGCCAGTTGGAGCCTGACAAACATGAGCGCTTCAACGGGGATTATCACGAACCTGGGCGCGGCGATTCTGTGGAGTAATCCGTCGCCGGTCTCGATTCAGTTTACCTCGGGCAATCCCTACACGCCGAACCTGTACAGCAATACGCTTTATTGGGCGCAGGTGACGAATCAGCCCGTGTTGTCGTTTCAGCTTTTCACCAACCTGGCAAATGCGCAGTTGCGGGTGAATCCGGTGCTGGGTTTGTCGGGGTACATCGCGAATTTTGAGAACCTGCTTTGGGTGACAAACTATGCGTCGGTGAATTGCGCGGTCGTGCCCACGTGTAACGGGACGTCCGTCAACACCGGGATTTGGGAGTGTTTCTTTCTGAACCCGTCGCAGACGCCAATTTATTACGTAACCGGGACCGCGCAGAACACCGGGAGCGGGCCGTATGGGTGGGTCGCATTGCCCTATGATTATTCGTGGGCATTGCCGACGACGAATGGTTTTGCGATTGGAGAACATCAGTCGGGCAGTGGATGGCGGGAAGTGCCGCTGGTGGAGGTGCTGGCGCAACCCCAATGAATTTACGATTTACGATTTACGCGAATGAATGCAAACCAAGAGTTGACGCGGGTTTGGGACGAAAAAGTGAAATCAATGATGCTTAAGAACGCTCCGAAGGCGGAGGCTGCTCCTCAAGGCCACAGGCATGGATTGCCTCCGAATAAAGTTTCGTCGTCGTTTCGCGCGCCTTCTTTTCATAAAACCCTTTTGGGGCTCGGGGTTGGTCGCCCCTCAGTTCGGCGATCTCTGCTTGGATTTGTAATACGTCGGTTCGGAGGCCGGCTAAATGCCAGAGCAGCGCTCGAGCAAATTGTTCGGGATCTGGTTTTGGCATTGCGAAACATTGCACAAAAACGATCTGGGGCGCAAACCGGTAATTCGCGGCTGCGCGGCGTAAATCGTAAATCGTAAATCGTAAATTGATATGACATTGACTGATTTGGCGAACCACATTTGCACCCAATGCGGAATGACCGACAGCGATGACGTGGCGGCGGCGCAGATGTTTCTTCAACGGCGCCTGGAGATGATCTGGAACTCGGCGCTCTGGCGCGATTCGCTGCTGGAAGCGACCTTGACTCTCAATCCGGATGGCACAACGACGCTGGCGGATTCGTTTTGGGTTCCGCAGCGGTCGGTCCTGTTGCTGCCGGCGGCCATCGAGAAGATCATCGCGGCGCGCCTCAATACCAACACTCTGGAAGTCGCGTCGCTGGAAAGTTATTACCGTACCGACACGGATTGGCTGGATTACCAGGGCGCGCCGTTTGAGTTTCAAATTCTTAAGCCGGTGGTCATGGAATGGGCCGTGGCGCAGGTGCTTTCAGCACTGGACAGCAATACAGCGGACGCCAACCTTGCGTGCCAATATTCTTATTCGCCGGATGGCGTGACGATTGTCGTCGGAAGTATCGCGCCTGCTTCAGCAATCGGCACAGCGCTCCAATTGTTTTCGTTCAGCAAACCGCCGACTCAAGGCAATGTCTCTTTGCAAGTGGCAACGCCACTGGCCATTAATGGAATTACCTACACTGGCGCGCCGCAGCCGGCGGCGACTGTGCCCGTAACTCAAGACTCGGTCTACACAATCACGCCCGGCGCGAATGAGAACGGCGCTGTTCTGGTGAATGGAACGCAGACGCTGACCTTGGCGACGGGAACGACGGTGACCGTGACGGCGCAAGGCAGTCAGTTGGTTTTTCAGCTTCCGAATTTGGTCCCGGCCGGGACGTTGTACGCGTTCACGCTCAACGGGCTCAGCGCAACTTCGCCCTATAACCTCGTCTGGGGCGCGGACGAAACGGCTGTGTATTTCTTCGCGGTTTCGACGCGGTTCAATAATCCCGGAGCGGGACAGATGAGCACGATTCCGGCGGGCTATTGCGGCGGTGGCATCCAGTTCGATCCGGCCAATGGAAATGGAACGTCGGTGACGGCTCAAGTTTATCTGGCAACGGCGAATCTTCCTTTGACGGCCACGATTTCGAATTTCGTCACGTTCACCACTTTGGCGGCGAGTTGCAACAACGCGCCGGTTCACCAGCGTATCCGGCTTACCGAGGCGCCGCAGGTTGCGGTAAATCTTCGTGTCCTAGGCAAGGGCAAATGCCCGATTCTTGGGCCGTACGATTCCGTCCCAATTACAAACGCCGAGCCGGCGCTCATGGCTTTCGCTCGCGGCGATTTGCTGCAACGGCAAAGGCAATTTGGCAAAGCGAACCTGGCTCAACAGGAAGGAGCGACGTTGCTCAAAGAATTGGTCGAGAACGAAGCGTTCCAGCAGGCGGGCGAGTTTCGGATTCAGCCGGATGCAGGGTTTGGCTCGGACGTTTGCTGGTGGACCCAGCCGGATTCGTATCATCCGTTATGAATTTACGATTTACAATTTACGATTTACGCGGGCGAAAAATAGCTATGAATCAATTAGCTGAACGGCTATCAGCCACTATGAACGCCTCGAAAGAATGCGTTCCCGAAGCCCGTAGGGCTGGCGTATTTATAGAAAACGGAAACCAAACCAATTATAAGCTCCGTCAGGAGCGGCATAGTCTGCCTAAAGGATTTGCTCAGAAGATGTCGCTCCTAACGGAGCTCGGGGAATGGTGGCCGCGGTGCAAACCGCTCTACAAATACGTCGCACCTAACGGCGCTGATGCCAGATAACCCCATAATCGCGTAAATCGTAAATCGTAAATCGTAAATCACCATGGCTATAGAAAACTTAATGTTCCAACTGTATGGCAAGCCCATCTTCACCATAGATGGGACCGACGATGATTTGAACACTCCCGGCGCTTCGGGCGCTTTCAGAATCAGGATTCACTCGTGCAGATTTTGATACAACCGCAATGAATTTACGATTTACGATTTACGAGGGTTTTAGATGTACGAGATTTTCTCTCCTCCTCGCTGGCGCAAAAAACTCATCGCGAGGGAAAGCGGCAGCGGACCAAAAATTAATATCATCGCAATCGAGTTAGCGGGGGAGAACACAACGCCGACTGTATTAAATGGCCCAGAAAGATTTTTAAACACCACGAAAAAAAACGGGAATACGGCGATGGACAACGAAATGCAGAAAGCTATCGGCGAGAAAACGAGCCAGCGATTTGGGGCTGCTGAGAATAGGGCAATGCCTGACAGCGCCAAAATTTCAAGATACGTGCCTTGGATGTTTGGCGTCTTGCCCCAGCCCTGCAGCATGTGCATTTCATGAATGTCCCAGTTGCTCTTAATCAGAGCCTCACCGACCCAGATTATGACAGCAAGAACCTTACAAATCAGCGCAAGCTCTCTTTGAGAAGTGAACATAACACTACGTATGAATTTGGTCACAAAACCCGGTTTGTAAACCGTAAATTGCTATGGCGATAGATTCCTCAATGCTCCAACTGTATGGCAAGCCCATCTTCACCATCGCCGGAACGGATGATGATTTGAACGCTCCAAGCGCTTTCACCACAAACGGATTCGAGTTTCAAACGACGATTAACGGCAGCCAAAATCAGGACAGCCTGGTTCAAATCCTGATTCAACCGGAGTGAAAATCCCCATGTCATTTGCCCTCAAGATAGGCCTTCTCCTTTGCCATGAATGCCGCAACAATTCGGTTGCTGCTGGCGAGTTGGTCGATATTCCAACGCGCCAACCTGTCCAGGTCCGATTTAGCATCCCGAGCGTCAAGGTAGTAATAAAAGGTTATCGGTCTCGCCATCATTTGGACTGCCTCCTGCGTCTTGCCGGCGTCGAGCAATTGGATGTAAACTACGGCATCGACCGCTTCCGCGCGGTGAAAACCCTCGCTCTGCCGGGAGTAGGCCTCATCAATCTTGCGGTGCCAATACCCGACCTCGATATATCCGACAATGATCCCGCCAATCACAAGCCCAAGTAATAGAGAAACAGTCGAAAAATGAGCATTTTTCATAGGCCAATTTCATTTAAACACTATTGAACCATGCGGCCGCCTGCTCCCCCGCGTCAATCGTAAATCGCAAATCTAAAATTTAAAATCTCCTTATGGCCATAGATAGTTCAATGCTCCAACTGTACGGGAAGCCGATCTTCACCATAGATGGGACGGACGATGATTTGCAGTTCGAACAAGTCATCGATTTCTCGGGCGGCGAGGATGATTACCGGCGTTCGACGCTGATCGCCCCGAATCAATGCCAGAAGCTCGTCAATGTGATCGTGCGGGACAATTACGAGGCATGGACGCGGCCGGGCGCAGACCCATTTTGCCCGCAGACGCCCGGTGAGGGCACCGGGCCTACAGGCGCGATTCGGACATTGGTTTACTTCGATACCCCGGCCAACAAATTTTTGCTTTCGATTTGTAATGGGATTTTACGGGCCTGCGCGGGGCAGAATCAGAATTGGCAATCGAGTTTCAACGGCGGCGCGACTTATACCGCCGCCAATACCAATACGCAGGTCGAGATCGAGCAGGGCGTGGATACGGTCCTGATTTCCGACGGCGTGAACGCCCTGGCCATCCTGGATGGCAATTTGAATCTCACGACTTGCACGACCGGCGCGAATGATCCGCCTGTGGGCGCGACCATTCTTTGCTGGCACACGGGCCGGATGTTTGCCGCTGGATTTTCGGGCATCGGCGGAGGCGCGGCGCCGCGCGATACCATCGCCGTGAGCAATCTGCTGGCGTTCGGCAACGGTCAATGGAACCTGACCACGCGCAGTTTCCGCGTGGGTGATGGCGATGGCGACCCGGTTATCGCCCTCTATTCCATGCAGGATTCGAACCTGGCCGTTTTCAAGGCAAACAGCATTTGGCTGGTGAATACGCCGGCATCGGCGGACGCCTCCGGGTTCAGCGCGGCAACGGACGTCGAGAGCGTTGCCTTTGGCGTGGGATGCGTGGGCAAACGCGCGTTGTGCGGCGTGGCCAACGACATCTTTTTCATGGCGCAGGACGGGGTGCGCAGTCTCCAGCGCATGCAGGCCGCCGCCGGACAATGGCAACTCTCGGCGCCCATCTCGCAGCCGGTCCAGAAATACATCGAACAAA
>Ga0210401_10002218_pt1 | contig 21658 bp, 15 predicted proteins | sample IncBWH32MmetaG_FD_150866 | JGI IMG/M metagenome (GOLD analysis project Ga0210401, IMG submission 150866) | Forest soil microbial communities from Barre Woods Harvard Forest LTER site, Petersham, Massachusetts, United States - Inc-BW-H-32-M | ecosystem: Environmental > Terrestrial > Soil >... | reverse complement strand
CGCTTGCCACCACCCCCCTCTCACCCTCGCTGCCACCCACATCCGTGAGCCCGCTGCTCGCCAAGGAGCTCGCGGTGCTCACCGACCAGGGCATCTCCACACCGCGCGCGATCGAGACGCTCCAAGTGGAGGGCAAAGTAGCGCACGCCGACCTGCAACGCCGGCTACGGGCCGCCATGGCCGGCGCTTTCGCCGGCGCGTGGTTCGCGCCCGCGGCCGCGCAACTGCACGTCGGCGTGACGTCCTCCGCCGGGCGCCTTGCGGCCGAAGGGGTCGTCGCGCAGGCGAACCTCGCCGGCGAGGTGACGATCACACCGGTGCGCTCGACGATGGCGCAACTGCTTGCCACGCAGCAGCAATGGAACCGCATGCTCGCACGCCTGCTCCCGCAGGGGGAGGCCGCGACTGGGCTCGAACCCCAGCGCAACGCGGTGTCGGTCAAGCTCAGCTCGTCGATGCCCGCCGCACAGCTCGCCGCGCTCAAACGCCGGGCCGCCGCCGCAGGCGTAAACGTCTTCGTGACGGTCGTGAACGGACACTTCGGCGTTGCGCCGCTCGCGAAAACCGTGTGCAAAAAATGGGAAGCGAACGTGGCCAGATGCAACCCGTCGATCACCTCCGGGGTCACGATTCAAAGCATCATATGCAGAGAAGTGGCGATGGAACAGACAGGCGCGGAATTCTATCCCACCGAAATGCAATGCCGGGAACGGAACAGGGTCGGCACAAAAGGCAAATGGCGCCGCAGCATCTCGGTGTGCTCGGCGGGACCGTTGGCGATAAACAGCAACAAAGAACGGGTCCTGCTCACGGCCGGCCACTGCATGGAAGAAACAGGCTTTGAAGGCGAACGGTGGGAAGCGTTCAACGTCGCGGGGGAAGCAAGCGTGATCGGCTCGTCGCTGCACCGCGTCAACGGGGGCGCCAACCCGAACGAAGACAAAGCCGACTTCGGCGACATCTCGATCGAACGTGCCTGGCAGACCGGCAAACCCAACAACCCGGTGCTCGCGGTGACCGCCGAGTGGAAAAAGATGAACGAAAAAAAAGAAGAAACGTCGTATCCAGTGAGAGGCGAGCGCGAACCGATAATCAACGAGGACAATTGTCACGTGGGCCAGACCACCGGCGAATCGTGTGGAGAAATTAGAATGCTCGATGCCGCCTACATCTCCGGCGGACGGTACAAAGAAGGCCTGATCGAAGACTCGGGGGCAGCACTGGAAGCCGAAGGCGGTGACAGTGGCGGACCCTGGCTGTCAACCGAAAACGGCACCGAAGCCTATATGGAAGGCATCCTCAACGGAACTGTGTACGAATGTATAAAAGTGGCCAACAAAATAGGGAAAACATTCTACAAAACGCTGGCCGAATGTGCGACAAGCGCCAAAGAAGGCATCGAAGGCGAATGGGAACGGAAAACCAAAATCAACATCGACTGGACGCCACTCATACAGCCGGTGGAAGGAGCCGCTGAAGGGCCGTTGAAAGCCCTGGGCTTGGAACTGCTCACCAGCGCCAATGAATTGATAAGACGAGCGCCATTCTGGCAAGTCGCTGGTACAAGGCTGGCAGCCGGCAACACGCGCGGCATCGTCGTGAAAGCGACCAAAGAAGAAGCATTTAGGCTCGAAGCCAAAAGCGTCGGAGCCACCGTCAAATGCTCGAAAGTCGAAGCGAAAAGCGGATCGCTGTCCGGCTCCAGCGAAGGCGAACCGGGGACCGCGGGCGCGGTCCTCGTGTACACGGGCTGCACCGTGACCGGCAACGGCGAAGGGTGTAAAGTCACCGAACCGCTCGAAACCAAGAAACTCAAGGTCGAACAAGTCACGGACACGACCGCCAAAAAACTCGACACGCTGTTCAAGCCGGAAACAGGCACCGAACTGGCGACGGCGAAATTCAGCGGTGAAAAATGTAAAATCACGACTACCGCCGTCAAAGGACAGGTGGCTGTCGAAGACATCACCGATCCCGGTGAAGAAGCCATCGAACTGGGAGGGTCCACAAAAGAAGCCAAATCGTGGAACCTGCGCTTCCCGACGACCGTAGTCAAAGAAATCACCAAATACAAAGCTGGCGTGGAAGAAACGGCGAAAGTGGAAGAACTGACCGCGTTCGGGACCGCCGCGATCGATAGCGGCGGAGTCTTAGTGACGCTGTCGCCTGAAGCAAACTGGATTCCCGAGCCGTAGTCACGCGACCTGACAAAATCGACTCGCCGCCGGGGCTCCGGGCACGCTCGGAGCCCCACCGGCGTGGCGGGTCACTCAGAACGTGTTTGAAATATCGGTGCGACCGGGGCGTTCTGGACCAAGCTGGGCGCCGCGGGGCGGCGAAACGCGTGCTGGTGGCACGTGCGATCCGTCACGTGGCGATCCAGCGCAGCGTCAAGGGACACATCCGGGCGTGCTGAGAGTTCAAAACACGTTCTCAGACGGCGCCCCGACACTCGGCGGCCCCGTCTGGAAAGATGCTCGCGTGGCTTTCCCAGTAACCCACCGTCACGCATGAGCCGCGTGCCAGTCGCCGAAGGCGCCGGGCTCGACCGCCCGGCGGACACGCTCGCCGCGGGGGTGGGACACGATGTCCCACCCCTGCCCGCCGCGTACGAAGCCGCCGGGCCGCGCGGACGATCGCAAAATAAAACCTCTCGTCACGCATGAGCCGCGTGCTCGTAACGGGGGGCACCGGCACGATCGGCGCGGCGGTGGTGCGCCGCCTGCTCGCCGACCCCGCCTACGAGGTGCGTGTCTCCGACCAGCGGCCCGCGCCGCAGTGGATGCGCGAGGGGTGCGAGGTGCACACCGGCGACCTGCGCTTGCTCGTCGAGGCGCGGCGGGCGACCGCGGGCTGCTCGCACGTGATCCACCTCGCCGCGATCGTCGGCGGCATCGCCAACTTCCACCGTTTGCCGTTCACGCTCACCGAGGTCAACTCGGCGCTCTACAACGCCGTCTTCCAGGCGGCGCTCGATGTCGAGGTCGAGCGCTTCGTGTACGTCTCCTCCTCGATGGTGTTCGAGCGCGCCACCGAGTACCCCACCACCGAGGCCCACCTGCCCGACTGCCCGGTGCCGCTGTCGGCGTACGGCTTCTCCAAGCTCACCGGCGAGGTGTGCTGCCGCGCCGCGCATGAGGAGCACGGCCTGCCGTTCACGATCTGCCGCCCCTTCAACGCCTACGGCCCCGGCGAGCTGCCCGACGCCGAGCCGGGCATCGCGCACGCCGTGCCCGACCTGATCCGCAAGGTGCTCGCAGGGCAGCGGCCGTTGCAGATCTTCGGCTCGGGTGAGCAGACGCGCACGCTCACGCATGTCGACGACATCGCCGACGGGATCGTCGTCGCGATGGGCTCGCCCGCGGGGCTGAACGAGGACTTCAACATCTCCGCCTCGCGCGAGCTCACGGTCGCGGAGATCGCGCGCATCGTGTGGGAGGCGTGCGGAGAGGAGCCCGAGGCGTTCGCCCTGGAGCACCTGCCGTCGTTCACGGTCGACGTGCGGCGGCGCTGGCCGTCGGTGGAGAAGGCGCGCGAGCTGCTCGGCTGGGAGGCGCGGATCGGCGTCGAGCGGGGGATCGCCGCGACGGTCGCCTGGCTGCGCAGCCAGGCGAATGTAAACGCAATGTAAAAGAGCGGGTGTTGGCATAAGAAATTAAAAGGCCGATAGCCATTGCTATCGGCTTTTAAAAAGTGACACACCACGCACGGCCGCTCTCGGTGAGACGTGTGACCTCGAGCGCCGGTAGGGTTCGCGTTCGCGCGATGACGATGACGGTCCCCCTGTTCGACACCTCCTCCCCACTGACTCCGCTGCGCGAGGAGCTGCGCGCGGCGGTCGCGCGGGTGATGGACTCCGGCAGCTACATCCTCGGCCCCGAGGTGGCCGCGTTCGAGCAGGAGCTCGCCGCCTACTGCGGCGCCGCGCACGCCGTCGGCGTCGCCAACGGCACGGAGGCGATCACGATCGCCCTGCGCGCGCTCGGCGTCGGGCCGGGCGACGAGGTGGTGGTGCCGTCGTTCACGTTCTACGCCTCCGCGGAGGCGATCCCGCCGACGGGGGCCGTGCCGGTGTTCTGCGACATCGACCCCGACACCTACTGCGTCACCGCCGACACCGTGCGCGCCGCGCTCACACCGCGCACGAAGGCGGTGATCGCCGTGCACCTCTTCGGCAACCTCGCCCCTGTCGCCGAGATCGAGGCGCTCGGCGTGCCCGTGCTCGAGGATGCCGCGCAGTCGGCCGGCTCGCGCGGCACCGCCGGACGCCCGGGCTCGCTGGCCACGGTCGCGACGTTCTCGTTCTTCCCCTCCAAGAACCTCGGCTGCTTCGGCGACGGCGGCGCGATCACCACCGGCGACCCCGACATCGCCGAGCGCGCGCGGATGCTGCGCTTCCACGGCTCCCACGACAAGGTGAGCTACGAGCAGGTCGGCTACAACTCGCGCCTCGACGAGCTGCAGGCGGCGATCCTGCGCGTGCAGCTGCCGCATCTGGACACGTGGGCCGCGGGGCGCCGCGCGGCGGGCGCCCACTACGAGCAGGCCGGCCTCGGCGAGCTGGTGAAGCTGCCGGTGCCGGCAGCCGGCGCAGAGCCGGCGTGGCACCTGTACGTGATCTCGCAGCCCTCGCCGGAGCCGCTGGAAGCGTTGCTCGCCGCGGCGAGCATCGGCCACAAGCCTTACTACCGCACCCCCGTCCACCGCCAGCCGGCGATGCGCACGTGGGGCGCCGCCGCCGAGCTGCCCGCCACCGAACACGCCGCCGCTACCCACCTCGCGATTCCGATGAGCGCTGTGCTCACGCGTGAGCAGGTCGCGGAGGTGGTCGCAGCGGTCGCCAGCGCGTCGAAGTAGCTACGCAGCCGCGGGCCGCGTGGCACGGGGCACGGGGCCGAGCGGCGCGCTAGGGCGCAGGCTACGCCCCCGCCGGCGCGGGCCGCGTGGCACGGGGCCGAGCGGCGCGCTTGGGCGCAGGGGTCGCCTGCGCCTGCTCCTCGGCGTGCTGGGCGCCCGCGTCATCGAGCTGCTGCGCCTGCGCAGCCACCCCGACGGTCTCCGCCCCCCCCTGGGGCTGGCGGGCGTGCGCGTCGAGCGCGGCCTGCAGCGCCGCGAGGCGGCGGATGAGGTGGGTCTGAGTCTGCTCGAGCTCGTCCTCGTCGAGCAGTCGCGGCCCGCGCGCCGGCAGCGTCGGGTGCGGCGGCACGGAGGCGTGCGCCCCGGGCACGAGCTCGGGGTGCTCGACTTCGATCCGCACGAGCACCTGCTCGAGCGTGGCGATCTGCCGGCGCAGCGTCCGCCTGCGCGCCGCCTCCCGTCGCGGCGGCTGCGCCTCGCGCTCGGGCTCGACATACAGGGCGGCTGCCACCTCGCGCGGGTCGACACCGGTCTGGCGCGCCTCGCTGGCGGCCGACGCGGCGATCGCGCCCGCGGCGGAGCGCCGATGGTGGGCGGTGTCGGCGACGTACGTGCCGCTGCCCTGCTGGCTTTCGATCATCCCCTCGTGCTCGAGCCGCTGATAGACGGCGCGCACCGTGTTGGCGTTGATCTTCAGCTCTTGGGCGAGATCCCGCAGTCCCGGCAGGCGCTCCCCGGGCGCCAGGCGGCCGTCCTGGATGCGCGTGCGCAGCGCCCACGCCAGCTGCACCCCGATCGGCACCTCCGCCCCGCGATCGATCGCAAAGTCGATCCCGCCCATACCCCCGGTGTCAGGCTGGCTCGTCACACCACTACGGTAGCGATTTCAGCGAGCGCATGGCCAGTCATCTAGTGAACTAGTATACTGGCGCAATGATCTGGCGGCGGCCAGCCAATCGACTCGAGGAAGTGGGGGACGTGGTGCTGCTCACGAGGCGCACCATCTCCTGCGCGCTGCGCCCCCCCTATCCGTACGGCGGCGAGTTTGTCGCACAGTTTCTGTTCGTGCTGCGCCTCTGCTGGTTTCCGCTGATGGTGTCGGCGATCGCAATCGACTATGCGGCGCCCGGCGTGCAGGGCGCCAACTTCGCCATACTGTTCGGCGCGCTCGACCGGCTCGGCGGCTTCTTTGTGCTGGCGGCGGTGCGCGAACTCGGACCGCTCGTCACCGCGATCATCGTCGCCGGCGTGGCCGGCACCGCGATCACCGCCGACCTCGGCGCGCGCAAGATCCGCGAGGAGCTCGACGCGCTGCAGGTGCTCGGCGTCGACCCGATCAAGAACCTCGTGGTGCCCCGGTTCCTCGCGCTGATGCTGACGACCGGCCTGTTCAACATCTACGCGATCCTGTTCGGGATCTTCGGCGGGCTGCTCGCCGAGCTCGTCAACGGCTACCCGCTCGGGCCGTTCTGGAACACGTTCTTCGCCAACGCCGACATCACCGACATGTGGGGCTCGGTGCTGAAGGCCACGCTGTACGGGGCGATGATCTCGATCATCTGCTGCTACAAGGGCATCACCGCCTCCGGCGGCGCCGAGGGCGTCGGCCGCGCCGTCAACCAGGCGGTGGTCGCCTCGTTCCTCGCGTTTGGCACATTCAACTACGTGTTCGAGCAGACGCTGCTCGCCACCCACCCGCAGATCCTGATCATCAAATGAGAAGCTGCGCAAGGAAACGTTCCAAGCTCATGGATTGTCGCTGGCTGTCGATCATCGGTGCCACATGTCGGAGGACGCGCGTGCGCGCAAGCTGGATGAGGTCAGGGCGCCGGTGCCGCCGAGCGTTCCCGGCGAGCAGCCGGCGGCGGATCTGCCGCGGCTCGGGGAGGCGCTGAAAGCGCGCGCCGACGAGGTGCTCGAGCTGACGGTGGCGCGCAGCACCGGACCGGGGCACGAGGTCGACGCGCTCGTGCAGGAGAGCTTCGAACGGCTCGGCCGCAGCTCCACGGTGGCGGTCGCGCGCTGGATGGTGGGCGAAGGGCTCGCGGTCGCGCGCGAGGCCGGCGAGGAGACGTGGCGCATCTTCGGCGAGCTGGCGGCACACCGCGCGGCGTCCTTGCACGAGGTGACGCGGCGCTGCCTGATGTGGCGCAACTCGATGGTGGATGTGCTGCGCGAGAGCGCCGCACAGCTGGGAGCCTCGGCCGAGGCCTTGACGGAGGCGCTGCACATCCTGCAGCTGAGCCTCGAGTTCAGCTTCGTGCGGATGGCGGAGTGCTTCGACGCCGAGCGCCGGCGCGCCGACGAGGAGCTCGCCAAACGCGAGGGCGAGCTCGCGTTCATGGCGACCCACGACGCGCTCACGGGGCTGCCCAACCGCACGCTGATCAAAGACCGTGTCGAGCAGATGCTCGGGCGCGCGCGCCGCAAGCAGACGCAGATGGCGGCGCTGTTCATCGACATCGACAACTTCAAGAGCATCAACGACAGCCTCGGCCACGCCGTCGGCGACGAACTGCTGCGGGCGGTCGCCGCGCGGCTGGACGGGGTGGTGCGCGGCTCCGACGCGCTCGGGCGACTCGGCGGCGACGAGTTCGTGGTGATCTCCGAGGACCTCTCGCTGGGGGCCGGGCCGGAGCTGATCGCCGAGCGTCTGCTGGAGGCGCTCAAGCTGCCGTTCAAGCTCGGCGAGGACCGCCAGACGCGCGTGACGGTGACCGCGAGCATCGGCATCGCCCTCGGCGAGCGCGCCTGCGCGGAGGAGTTGCTGCGCGAGGCCGACATCGCGATGTACCGCGCCAAGTGGGACGGCAAGAACCGCTACGCGGTGTTCGAGAGCGACATGCAGGACACGATCAAAGGCCGGATGGAGCTGGAGATGGACCTGCGCGAAGCGCTCGCCAACGACGAGTTCTACCTCGACTACCAGCCGACGTTCGACCTCGGCGACATGACCCCCAACGGCGTGGAGGCGCTGATCCGCTGGAAGCACCCGCGGCGCGGGATCGTGCAGCCGGACGACTTCATCCCGCTGCTGGAGGAGACGGGGCTGATCATCGAGATCGGCAGCTGGGTGCTCGGGCGGGCGTGCAACCAGGGCGCGGCGTGGCGCCGGGCGGGCTACCCGATCAGGATGGCAGTGAACGTGTCCGCGCGCCAGCTCGACACCGACGGGCTGATCGCCGACGTCGAGGGCGCGCTGCAGGAGAGCGGCCTGGAGCCGGTGGCGCTCACGATCGAGATCACCGAGACGACGCTGATGCGCAACGTGCAGGAGACCGTCCGCCGGCTGAGCGCGATCAAGCAGCTCGGCGTGCGGATCGCGATCGACGACTTCGGCACCGGCTACTCCTCGCTCGCCCACCTGCAGCAGTTCCCCGTCGACGCGCTGAAGATCGACCGCTCGTTTATCACCGGGCTGCACCACAACCAGGAGGGCGAGACGCTGATCCACACGCTCGTGCAGCTCGGCAAGGCGCTGTCGATCGAGACGTTCGCCGAGGGCATCGAGCAGCAGCACGAACTCACGCTGCTGCGCGCGCAAGACTGCGACAGCGGCCAGGGCTTTCTGTTCGCGCGCCCGCTCGACGTGGCCGCGACCGAGACGTTCCTGCGCGAATGGCACGCGCGCGCGGCGGCCGCCACGGCGGCTGATGCGCTCGACCTAACGGCCCAGCCCTAACGCCAGCGCTCGAGCAGATCCTCGGGCGGCACCTCGCGCACGACCCGCGCGGGCACGCCGATCGCCACCCCGCGCGGTGGGATGTCGCGGGTGACGACCGCGCCGGCGGCGACGAACGCCTCCTCGCCGATCTCGACGCCGGGGGTGAGCACCGCGCCGCCGCCGACGCGGCAGGCGCGTCGCAGCAAAGCGCCGCGCAGCGGCGCGGAGTCGTCGTGGCGGGCCATCGTGTCGTCGTTGGTGGTGGTCGCGCCGGGCCCCACGAACACGTCGTCCTCGACCACCGTGAACGCGGTGAGGTAAACGCTCGTCTGCACTTTCACGCGCGTGCCCACCACCACGTCGTTGTCGATCACGCTGCCGCGCCCGACGACGGAGCCGGCGCCGACGGTGGAGCGCTCGCGCACGTAGGACTGGTCGCCGAGGATCGCCTCATCGCCGATGCGCGCGCCCGCGAACACCACCGCCCCGGCGCACACCGTCACCCGCTTGCCGATCCGCAGCGGCCCGACATCCCCGCGCGCGGAGCTCGAGCGCGCGAGGCGCGGGCGCTTGCCGAGCACGGCGTGATCCTCGATCAGACAGCCGGCGCCGATCGCGGTGCCGGCGTGCACCACCACGTGCGCGCCGAACGTCACGCCCTCGCCGATCTGCACGTCCTCGCCGAGCAGCAGGCCCGGCCCGCGCGGGTCAGGGGCGAGACGAGATTGCTCGATCGCGCTCATAAGGGCTTTTCTTGGGGATCGTCCGCGCAGCCGGGCGGCTTCGAGAGGGCCGGCGCGGCCGGGGCATCCTACCCCGGCGCCGTGCGCAGCGCTTCGATGATGCCTTTAGAGCCGCACCGTGTTCGCCGCCGGCGCCCCGCGCGTGACCCCGCGCAGATCGACCACGACGCGCGCCCGCTCCGCCGCCAGCGCGTGATCCACCGTCGGGTGGGCGGTGACGATCAGGGCGAGGTCGGCGTCGACGAGCGCCTCCTCCAACGGGAGGCTGTGCAGGCCGAGCGCGGGCAGCGCTGGAACGTGGGGGTCGTGATAGGCGAGCTCGGCGCCGAGCCCGCGCAGCAGCGCGAGGATCTTCAAGGCGGGTGATTCGCGCATGTCGCCGACGCCGGGCTTGTAGCTGACGCCGAGCACCGCGATCCGCGCGCCGCGCACGGCGAGGCCCTCGTCGTTGAGGGCGCGCTGCGCCTTCATCACGCAGTGGTAGGGCATCTGCTGGTTGACCTTGCCCGCGAGCTCGATGAACTCGGTGGTCATGTCGAACTCGCGCGCGCGCCAGCTGAGGTAGAAGGGGTCGACCGGCATGCAGTGCCCGCCCATGCCGGGGCCGGGCTCGAAGCGCATGAAGCCGTAGGGCTTGGTGGCGGCGGCGTCCACCACCTCCCAGATGTCGATCCCCATGCGGTCGGTGAGCATCGCCAGTTCGTTGACGAGCGCGATGTTGACCGAGCGGAAGATGTTCTCCAGGAGCTTCGTCAGCTCCGCCGCCTCCGGGCTCGACACCGGCACGATCCGCTCGCACACCATCCCGTACAGCTCCGCGGCGCGCCGCGCGCACGCCTCGGTGAGACCGCCCACCACCTTCGGGGTGTTGCGCAGCGTGAAGTCGGTGCGCCCAGGATCGACGCGCTCGGGGGAGAAGGCGAGGTGGAAGTCCTCGCCGGCGGCGAGCCCCGACTCCTCGAGGATCGGCAGCATCCGCTCGCGCGTGGTGCCGGGGTAGGTGGTGGACTCGAGCACCACCAGCTGCCCCGCGCGCAGCATCTTCGCCAAGGCGCGCGTGGCGTCGAGCAGCGGGCCGAGGTCGGGCTCGCGGTTGCGGGTGAGCGGCGTCGGCACGCACACGAGCACTGCGTCCGCCCGCGCCAACGGCGCGTAGCGGGTGCCCGCGTGGATGCGCGCGGCCACCTCGGCGAGCCGCGCGGAGGGGACATCCTCGACGTATGACTCGCCGGCGTCGATCGCGCGCACCTTGGCGGCGTCGACGTCCACCGCGATCACCTCGCAGCCCTCCTGCGCGAACGCCACCGCCAGCGGCAGCCCGACGTAGCCCAGCCCGACGATGCCGACGGTGGTCATTGCGGGTCAGTGTAAGCCGCGGGCGGGACGGGCCTCACGCGGGCCGGGTGGCCTCGGCTGCCGCGTAGATCTCAGCCAGCGCGGCCGCCACGCGCTCCGGTGCACAGATCGTCCGCACCCGCTCCCGCGCGCGCTCGCCGGCCGCCGGGTCGGCGAGCGCGCGCGCGATCGCCGCCGCGAGCGCGGGCGCGTCGCCGGGCGGCGCGAGCGCCTGCTCCTCGAGCAGCTCCGGGAGCGCGCCGATGCGACTTCCTACCACCGGCAGGCCGGCGGCCATCGCCTCGGCGGCCGCCAGGCCGAAGGTCTCGGCCGAGCGAGACGGCATCAACGCAAGCGCAGCGTCGGCCCGCAGCTGCGCCAGGCGCGCCTCATCGACGCGGCCGAGGAAGCGCACCCCCGCGTCGCCGATGCCCTGCTCGTCACCGTCCAGACCGGCGCCCGCCACCACCAGCGGGACACCGGCGATCCGGCACGCCTCGATCGCCACCTCGACGCCCTTCTCCGGCGAGAGACGCCCCACCATCAGCGCATACCCCTCGGAGGGTGTGGAGGCGGTCGCATCGAGCGAGGAGCACCGGTCGGCCTCCTGATCGTCGAGCATCGCCTCGCCGGCCGGTGTCGGCATCGGCGCACCCCGCCGGGCGGGTACGCCGTCCTCCAACGCCCGCACCGGCGGCGCCAGCACGTGCACGCGCTCCCACGGCAGCGACGCGCCCAGCTCGCGCAGCCGCGCGCGCGCGAAATCGCTGGGGGCCACCACCGCGTCGGCGTGCTCCACCATGCGGCGCTGCCACAGCGAGAGGGCCGACCCGTACACGAGCGCCTCGGCGCGGGCGCCGCGGCAGTTGCGCAGCACGCCGGGGAGGGTGTTGCGCCCGTGGCAGCGCACGCACTCCTTACCCCCCGTGAAGCACACGCCGACGGCGCACACGAGGCGATATTGGTGCAGATGCAGCACCACTCGCGCACCCGCCGCGCGCGCGGCCGCCAAAGCACGCCAACCGAACGATGGGTGGAGGTTGTGCGCGTGCACCACCCGCGCCCCCGTGCGCCGCACCGCCTCCCCCACGTCGTCCGGACGCAGACCGCCGCGCAACAGGCCCGCCGCGGCGCGCGCGCGGACCGTGTCGTGGGAGTCGCGGGCGAGCAGCTCCGCAGGCTCGCCGAGGTGCTCGCGCACCAGCCACAGCAGGTCGTCCACGACGCGCTCCTCGCCGCCGGGTATGCGGTAGCGGTTGTGCAGGAACAGGATCATTGGACTGAAAAACGAGGGGCCCGGCTCGCCGGCCTGACGGCCGGCTGCGCCACCCTCGTAGCAAACATTAAAATGGTCGCGACGCGAATACTCTCAATGTGAGTATTCGCGTCGAGAACATTCTCAACGACCCCCCAGCTAGATCGCCACTCACATCCCCACCGCCTCGGTCGTCATCCCCACCCGCGCGCGGCCCGACTACCTGGAGGTGGCGCTCGCCTCGATCGCCCCCCAGGCGCAGGCCGTCGGCGCCGAGCTGCTGGTGGTGGAGGACGATCGGCCCTCCCCGCGGACCCGGACGCTGGCGGAGCGCTTCGGCGCCAACCACCTCGCCCACGGGGCGCCGCGCGGGCTGAACGCGGCGCGCAACACGGGCGTGGCGCACTCGACGGGCGAGCTGGTTGTGTTCGTCGACGACGACGTCGAGGTCGCCCCCGGCTGGCTGCGGGCGCTGCTGAACGCCGCCCGCGAGCACCCCGGCGCGGAGGTGCTCGCCGGCCCGATCCACCCGCGCCTGGAGGGCCAGGGCGGCTGGGGCAGGCGCTCGTGCGGGCGCGAGCCGCCGCCGATCACCGCGCTCGAGCTCGGGGCGCACGACACCGACCGCGTGCGGTATGCGTGGGGGGCGAACATGGCGATCCGCCGCGCCGCGTTGCAGCGGGTGGGGCCATTCGACACCTCGCTCGACGGCTGCGGCGACGAGCAGGAGTGGCAGGAACGGCTGTTCGCGACCTCCACCAACGGCGACCGGCCGATCCTGTACGTCGCCGCAGCCGCGCTCGACCACCGCCGCAGCGCCGCCGACGCGCGGCTGCGCCCGCTCGCCCGCGCCGCCCGCGCCCGCGGACGGGCCGCCTGCCGCTACGACGCCTGGCGCGGCGAAGCGCCACCGCTGCACCGTGAGCTGCGCACATTGGCTGGCTGTATCGGCCATGTTGTCCGCCATCGCTGCCCCGCCGGGCTGACGATGGTCGCCCACAGCCTCGGCCGCCTCCAGCAACGCATGCGCGAATGGCAGCAGCCCACTAAGCGCCCGGCAGGCGAGAACTTCCTCTCCGGCGAAAGCGGCACCGTCGGCGGCCTCGACGCGGCGCGGCGGGAGCTACGCGACCGCCTGGCGGACACCCGCGAGCTGCTCAGCGGCCAACGGCTGCGCCTCGCGCACGGCGCACGCCGAACGCCGGCGCGCCGGCGCGTGCTCGTGCTCGGCGTGGAGCGCCCAGAGCGAAGCACACTGGCGAGCGCGATCCAAGCGGAGCTGTTGCACTCCCGCCACGACGTCGAGCTGCATCTCGCTCCGCCGGGTGATCGCGGCAAGTTCCAGAACCTCAACCGCCTGCTCGCCACCCACCCCGCGGAGGGACACGACTGGCTGCTGGTCGTCGACGACGACGTGGTGCTCCCCCGCGGCTTCCTCGACCGCACGCTGTTCCTCGCCGAGCGCTTCGACTTGCAGCTCGCGCAGCCGGCGCACCGCGCGCGCTCGCACGCCGCCTGGCGCGTCACCCGCCGCCGCGCGGGGTCGGTCGCCCGCCAGACGCCGTTCGTGGAGATCGGCCCGGTGAGCGCCTTCGCGCGCGCCACCTTCCCGGCGCTGCTGCCGTTCCCCGAGGTGCGCATGGGCTGGGGTCTCGACCTGCATTGGGGGGCGCTGGCGCGCGAGCACCGCTGGCGCTGCGGCGTGCTCGACGCGGTCGCGATCCGCCACACCGCCGCCCCCGCCGGCGACGCCTACTCGCGCGAGGAGGCGATCGCCGAGGCGCGCACGCTGCTCGCCGCGCGGCCCCACATCGTTGCCGCCGAAGCCCAAACCACAATCGCCACGTATCGACGCTGGTGAAGGTCGCGGTTGTAGCGGAGTTCTACCCGCGCCGCAGCGATCCCGTGCTGGGCGTGTGGGCGCAGCGCCAAGCCCTCGCCGCGCGGGCCGCGGGCGCCGAGGTGCACGTGCTCGTGCTCCACCGCCTCGTGCCGCCGCGCGCCGCGCTGCGCGCCGGGCCGGGCGCCGCCGCGCGCGCGTTCGGGGGGCTCGCGCGGGATCTGCGAGGTGACACGCCGCGCGACGGCGGGCGGTCTCGTTCGACGAACGCCGACGAACACCCACCCCGCGCCCCTTCCGACGGCATCCCCCACCAGCCCAGCCACGCCCCCGAACGCGAACCGGGCGATCTCCCCGTCACCTACGTCCCCTACATCTCCCCGCCGCGCTGGCGCGCGTACGCGAGCTGGGGCGCGTGGGCGGCGCCGGCGCTCGGGGTCGCCCTGCGGCGGCTGCACCGGCGCGAGGGCATCGACATCATCCACGCCCACAACGCCGTGCCGGCGGGCGACGCGGTGCGGCGGGTGGGGCTCGCGCTGCCGCTGGTGGTGTCGGTGCATGGCGGCGACGTGCTGTACACGGCGCGGCGCTCCGCCGCCGGCCGCGAGGCGGTCGCCCGCGGGCTGGGGGCCGCGCGCCTCACGCTCGCCAACAGCCGCGGCATCGCGGAGCTGGCCGCCGCCGACGGGGCGCGCGCGGTGCGGGTGGTGCACCTCGGCGCCGACCTCCCCCGCTCCAAAGCGAGCCGCGCCGGCCGGGAGGGCATGCCGGCGGGGACGTGGGCGGAGGGCGAGCTGGATGGATCGCCCGCGCTCGTCACCGTCGGCCACCTCGTCGCCCGCAAGCGCCACGCCGATGTGCTGCGAGCGCTCGCAGTGCTGCGCTCCCGCCACCCCACCCTGCGCTACGCGATCGTCGGCGACGGGCCCGAGCGCGTCGCGCTCGAAGGGTTGGCGGCGCGCCTCGGCGTGCACGAGCGGGTCGAGTTCTGCGGCCAGCTCCCGCCCGCGGAGGCGCGCGCGCGCGCGTGGCGCTGCACGCTGTTCGCGATGCCCTCGACCGAGGAGGCGTTCGGCGTCGCCTACATCGAGGCGATGGCCGGCGGCCTGCCCGCGATCGGCTGCCGCGGCGAGCCCGGGCCGGAGGAGATCGCGGCTGCCGGCGACGGCTTCATGCTCGTGCCCCCGGGCGACATCGAGCGGCTCACACAGCGGATCGACGAGTTGCTCTCCGACCCGCAGCGCCTGCGCGAGGCCGGCCGCCGCGCGCGCGCCACCGTCGCCGCGCACTTCACGTGGGAGCGTTGCGGCGAGCAGACGGTTGCCGCGTACGAGCATGCGCTGGGTGGCGGGACGCCGCCGGTGACGCGGTGCGCGGTTGGCCAGTGAGCCCTTCGGCGATCGACAAGCCCGTGCTGTTCGTCACCGGCCACGCCCCGTTCGACCGGGTTGGCGCCTTTGCGCGGCTGCACGAGCGCGAGGGGGTCGAGTACGCGCTGTTCGGCGGGCGCGCGCAGCACGGCGGCCTCGACGCGCCGGGCTCCGCATCCGGGCTCGCATCCGGGCTCCTCACATCCGGGCTCGCATCCGGGCTCACATCCGGGCCCGCGCTCCCGTTCCCCCACCGCCACGTGCGTCAGCGCGAGCTCGCGAGAGTCGCGGCGTCGGGGCGCCACCGCGCGGTGGTCGTCTCCACCAGTGGGCGCGTCGCGCTCCCCGCCGCCTGGGCCGGCGCCCGCCGCGCGGGGGTGCCGGTGATCCTGTGGAGCGCGCTGTGGGCTCATCCCCGCACGCCCGCGCACGCCTTCAGCTGGCTCGCGCTGCGCCGCCTCTACCACACGGCTGACGCGGTCGTGGCGTATGGGTCGCACGTCGAGGCGTACGCGCGCGCGGGGGGCGCGCGCAACGTGCACGTCGCGCGGCAGGCGGTTGACAACGACTTCTGGAGCGCCGCCGACGTGCGCCCCCCCGCCGCGCGCGCGTGGCCGTCGGAGACGACGGTGACGTTTCTGTTTGCGGGACGCCCGCTTCGGGAAAAGGGTGTCGGGGTGCTGATGCAGGCCTGGTCGGACTCCGGCTTGCTCGCGCCCTCCGCCGCGCTCGTCCTCGTCGGTGTGGGGTCCACCCCCCCTTGGATTCCCGCCGACGGCGCGGTGTGGTCGATCGCCCGCCGCGCGCGCCACACGCACGGCGGCGCCTCCACCGTGATGCCCGGCAACGTGCTCGGCCTCGATCCCGTCCCACCCGCGCGGCTGCGCGACCTGTACGCAGACGCCGACGTGCTGGTGGTGCCCTCGATCGCCACCCGCACCTTCCGCGAGCCGTGGGGGTTGGTGGTGAACGAGGCGATGAACCGCAACCTCCCCGTGATCGCGACCGACGCCGTGGGGGCCGTCGCCGGCGGCCTCGTGCGGCACGACCGCAACGGCCTGGTGGTGCCCGCCGGCGACGCGCACGCGCTCGCCGGCGCGATGCGGCAACTGGCGGCCGACCCCGCGCTGCGCACACGTCTCGGCGAGACGGGGCGGCGCGACGTGCAGGCGTATACGTACGACGCCTGGGCGAAGGGCTTTTCGAAGGCGCTCGCGAGCCTCCGCATCTCGCGCGCGTCCCGCTGGGGGCGCTGGTAGCGTGCGTCGCCTGCCCTCCACCGCCACCAAGACTGCTGCTCTGCGATTCGCGCCGGCGCTCGCGGCGGCGCTGGTGCTGTCGTTCGCGCTCGGCGCACCGGTCGCCGTGGGCGCGAGCATGCTCGAACGCGAAGTCACGAAGATCTACGAAGACTGCGGCATCAGCACCGAGCCGACCGGCTTCAGCCAACAGGCGTACAGCCGGGCGATCAGGGAAATGCCGCCGATCCTCGCCGAGTACGACAACTGTCCCGACCTGATCAACAAAGCGCAGCTCGCCGGCGCAAGCGGCCACGGCAACACGGGCGCCGCGGCGGCGGCGGCAGGGACGGGCACGACCGCCGTGGCGCCACCGACGCCCACCGAACAGCGCGTGCTCGAAGGCATCCCGCACGCCGCGGCGCCGTCGGTGCCCGTGGGCAACCAGACGATCCACCCCGGGGTCGTGCGCGTCAACCTCGCCTCGGCGTTCAACACGCTCCCCACCCCGCTGCTCGTGCTGCTCGCCTTCATGCTCGCCTGCGCGGTGCTGGTGGCCGGGCGCATCCTCCGCAACCGTGTCCGCACCCGCCGTCCCGGCAACTGAGGCGGCCTTCGAGGCACCGCGGTGGGCTGCCCGCGTGGCCGGGCTCACGCTCGTCGCGCTCCCCACGCTGCTGGTCGCCGGCGCCCTCTGCCTGATCACATTCCTCGCCGGCGGCGGACTCAACCCCGGCACGCGCACTCCGGTGGAGATCGCGCTGACGCTCACCTGCGGCGTGGGGATCGCTGCGGCGATCCTGCTGGCGCCGGCGGAGCGCCCCGCATATGGGATCTGGTCGATCGCGCTGCTGTTGGCGCTGGCGGCGCTTTCGGCAGTGTCGGTGATCTGGTCAGTCGAACCCGACGGCAGCTGGCAGGACGCCGGACGGCTGTTCGCCTACGCCGCACTGTTCGCGTTCGCAGCGCTGTGGGCGCGCGCGGCGCCGGCGCGCTGGCCGATTCGGGGATGCGAGCGCAGCGAGTGTCCCCCTAATCGGTCGGCGATCCTCGGCGGCGTGCTGCTCGCGGCGGCGGTCGTGTGCGGGTATGCGCTGCTCACCAAGGTGTTCCCCGACGCGATCGGCGTCGAACAGAGCGCCGGCCACGTCTATGCGCGGCTGCAGGCGCCCTACGGCTACTGGAACGCGACCGGGCTGGCGGCCGCGCTGGGGGCGGTCGGCTGCCTGTGGCTGGGCGCCCGCCGCTGCGGGCACGCCCTCTGGAACGCGCTCGCCTACCCGGCGATGGGGCTGCTGCTGGTGACGCTGCTGCTCGCCTACTCGCGCGGCGCGCTGGTGGCGTTCGCGATCGGGGTGACGCTGTGGCTGTGCCTGGTGCCGCTGCGCCTCCGGGGAGCGACGGTGCTGGGCGTCGGCGCGCTCGGCGCGGCGGTCGTGGTCGCGTGGGACTTCTCACAGCATGCGCTCACCACCGAAGACGTGCCGCTGGCCGAACGGGTGAGCGCCGGGCACCAGCTGGGGGTGCTGCTCGCGGCGATGCTCGTGCTGCTCATGCTCGCCGGCGTGGCGATCGGCTTCCTTACCAGCGAGCGTCCGCTCTCGCCGAGGGCGCGCCGGCGCGCGGGGGCGGCGCTGCTGGCGCTCCCGGTGATCGCCGTGATCGCCCTCCTCGGGGCGCTCACGGTCAGCCACCGGGGGCTGTTCGGGAGCGTCTCACACACCGTGAGCACGCTCACCAACCCCAACGCGCCGCTGCCGCACAACGGGCCCGGCCGCTTGACGGCGCTCGGCAGCGTGCGCGCGCGCTACTGGAACGAAGCGCTCGAGATCTTCGGCCACCACCCACTGCTGGGCGCGGGCGCCGAAGGGTATGAAACGGCGCGGCTGCGCTACCGCACGGCGATTGTCGACGTCGGCCAGGCGCACGGCTTCATCGTGCAGACGCTCGCCGACCTCGGCATGATGGGCTTGCTGGCGGTGCTCGCTCTGTTGTGGTCGTGGCTGGCGGCCGCCGGGCGCGCCACCCACCCATTCAACCGGCGGTGGACGAGCTGGCGGGAGCTGCGCGGAGGCGCCCAGCCCGGCTGGCGGGCGCTCCCGGCCACAGACCCCGCCCGCCGCTACGGCGCCGAGCGTGTGGGGCTGCTCACGCTCGTGTGCCTCCTCGCCACGTTCGGCATCCACTCGTTCGTGGACTGGACGTGGTACGTGCCAGGCGTCGCCTGCGCCGCGCTGCTGTGCGCGGGCTGGGTGGTTGGGAGGGGGCCGCTGGCCGAAACGGGGGCGCCGCGTAGCTGGGCGCCGGCCTTGCGCGAGGTGGGCCCGATACGCGGTGGGGTCGCCGCCGCCGTGGTGGTGGGCGCGCTGCTCGCTGCCTGGGCGCAGTGGCAGCCGCAGCGCTCGGCGGACGCCGCCGGCGAAGCCCTGACGCTGGTCGTCGCCGGCAGGCCCGCCGCCGCGCTCGCCGCGGCGCACACCGCGGTGAGCCGCGACCCGCTCTCGGCGAAAGCGCTGTTGACGCTCGCCGCCATACAGGAAGGCACGGGCCAGAGCACCGCCGCGGGCGCCACCTATGCACACGCCGTGCATTTGCAGCCCGCCAACTACCGCACCTGGCAGGCGCTCGGCGAACACGACCTGCACGACGGCCAGCCGCACGCCGCGCTGCAGGCGCTGCGCGCCGCCGTCTACCTCAACCCGGAGGCGGTGGCGCCGCAGGCGCAGATCGCAGACAACGCCGAACTTCTCTCGATTCAGGATGCCTACCTGCAGGCGCTGCGCGACACCGGTAGCGGCGGGGGCACAGCCGCACAGTGATCAGAAGCGCATCCGCCGCGCCGCCGCGAGCAACGTGCGCCGCGCGCCGGGAGGGCCGCCGATCGAGCGCGTCCGCACCAGCTCGAAGCGGAAGTCGTCGAGCAGCGCCGCAAGCGTGCGGCGGGTGTAAAAACGCAGATGGTCGGAGCGAGGGTCGAAGTGCGCGGCGAACGCTCGCCCCGAGACACCCAGCGCCAGGCGGGTGAGCGGGTCGTGCGCGGGGGTGCTCAGCACGAGCGCCCCGCCCGGGCGCAGCACGCGGCGCACCTCCGACAGCACCCCGGCGGTGTCGGCGACGTGCTCGATCGTCTCGCCCGCCCACACCGCGTCGAAGCTCGCGTCCGCCAGCGGCCACTCGCCGTGCGCGGACACGCGCCGCAGATCGAGCCCGAGGCCCGGCTCGCGCTCGCGCGCACGGCGCAGAGGCTCCTCGGCGAGGTCGATCCCCACCGCGCCGCGGTCGGCCCGTGCGAGCGCCGCGGCAAACCAGCCTTCCCCGCAGCCGACATCGAGCACGCGCGCGCCCGGCGGCGCATGATCGAGCAGGAACGCCAATCGTGCCCGCATGTCGGGCGGGCACACACCGGCGGGCACGTCCGCCCACAGGCGCTCGTGGTGGTCCTCATACCTCGACACGGCCCCGGAGCTTGACACTCTAGACCCGCCGCCATCAACAACAATTCGCATCCACCGGCAAGCGCGCTGTCACCGCTACCACTTCTCCCGCAAACCGACTAAGGTGCCGTCGGTGCCGAGAGAGGTGACGCCCCTCCGCCGCGGCGCGAGGGGTCAAGAATGGGAGCACATGTGAGGCTGGCGTTCGACAGCCGCACCGCCGCCGAGGAGCAGGGGGCGGGGTGTTACGCGCGCGATCTGCTGCGAGCGCTGCGCGACACCGCCGGCGAGCACGACGAGATCGTCGAGACCCACCGGCCGCGCGGCGCCGAGCTCTTCCACGCCCCCTGGATGCAGGGCGCGATGCTGCACAGCCCCTGCCCGATGGTGGTCACCCTGCACGACCTCGCCACGCTCCGACGCCCCAGCGAACGGCTGCGCGCGGGCGGCATCCACCTGCGCATGCGCCACCTCGCGCTGCAGCGTGCCTCGCACGTGATCGTCCCCAGCGAGACGGTCGCCCGTGAGGCGGTCGCCGAGCTGGGGCTCGACCGCGAGCGGGTGGCGGTGATCGCGGAGCCCTCCGCGTCGGCCGCGCGGACATGGGAGGACGTGGCGCGCGAGACGTGGGCGGTGTATCGGCAGGCGCTCACGAAGCCCCATCGCCCCTGCGTCACGAGCCCCAAGCGCCGCGTCAATAGGCGCCGCGCCGCGTCAGCACCGCCGGGATGGTCTTCAGCAGAATTGTGATCGGCACGGGAGGGGGGCAGGCCCCCCTCCCGACCTCCCCCGAGCCGGGTCAATAAGCCCCGCGCCGCGTCAACACCGCGGGGATGGTCTTCAGCAGAATTGTGAGGTCGACCGCCAGCGACCAGTGCTCCAGGTAGAGGAAGTCGAGGCGCACGAGGTCGTCGAAGTCGAGTTCCGAGCGACCCGACACCTGCCACAAGCCGGTGATGCCGGGCAGCACCAGATAGCGCTTGCGGTGCCATTCCTCCAGGCGCTCGAAATCGCGCTCGGGCAGCGGCCGCGGGCCGACGAGCGACATCTCGCTGCGCAGCACGTTCACGAGCTGCGGCAGCTCGTCCAGCGAGAAGCGCCGCAGCAGGCGCCCGACGGGCGTAGTGCGGGGGTCGTCGCGGATCTTGAAGAGCGCGCCCGACGCCTCGTTGAGCGCTTCCAGGTCGGCCTGGCGGTGCTCGGAGTCGGCGTACATCGTGCGGAACTTCAGGCACGCGAACGGCCGTTCGCCGATCCCCTGGCGGATCGAGTGGAACAGCGCGGGGCCTTTGGATGTCGTCCGCACCGCCACCCAGATCGCCGCCAGCAGCGGGCTGAGCGCCACCAGCAGGATCGAGGCGCCCACCACGTCGAAGGTGCGCTTCAGCGCGAAGTCGATCCCCTCGAAGACGGGCGGACCCAGCTCGAACAGCGGCACCGACTGGCCGGGGACGAACTCGGCGCGATGGATCAGTATCTCCATCGTCGAGGGGGCGATGCGCACGCGTACGCCGCGACGGTGGCACTGATCGACGAGCTCTACGGCACGCTCCTGGGGAAAGTCGGGGTCGGCGATGATCACCTCGTCGACGCGCTCGGAGAGGATCACAGCCTGGAGGTGATCGAGCGTGCCCAGGCAGCGCACCCCGTTGGGCGGCAACGGCTCGGGCGAGACGAAGCCGACCACTTCGATCGGCGAATGCGGCGCGTCGGCGAGCGCGTTTGCCACGTCGTGGATGTGCTTGCCGGTGCCGACGAGCACGGCCCGACGCTGATAGCCGGCCGCATGCAGGATGGCCCCGGTCGCGCGCTCGTAGAGATAGCGCAGCGAAGAGATGTAGAAAAGCGCAAAGCCGAGCGAGCCGTAGAAGATGTAGTAGCTCGAGAAGTGTTCGCCGCTCACCACTGCGAAGATCAGCGCG
>Ga0210401_10002217_pt1 | contig 21664 bp, 16 predicted proteins | sample IncBWH32MmetaG_FD_150866 | JGI IMG/M metagenome (GOLD analysis project Ga0210401, IMG submission 150866) | Forest soil microbial communities from Barre Woods Harvard Forest LTER site, Petersham, Massachusetts, United States - Inc-BW-H-32-M | ecosystem: Environmental > Terrestrial > Soil >... | reverse complement strand
CGGCGGACCAATCAACGGCTGCGTGCCGTGAGTGGCGAACCTGAGCTTGCAACGTTGATCACGTTAGGTCCCGCGCGTCCCCATCTGTTTCTCGCGACGATGCCCGAACGAACGCCGTGGCTGAATTTGGCCAAGTTCGATGAAACCGGCGGCGTCGTGGTCTGGCGCGCGTCCGATACGGTCGGTACACCGCCCGCCGATATCGCGACACAATTTCCCGGTCTCGTGCCCGAAGTGCCGCGGGCATTCGAATGGCTGGTGAATGGACGGCAGCCGTTGCTACGGATCGGCTGGGCCATCGTGCGGCCGAAGACGCCGTGAGACGCGCACGCTCCTCAGGGATGAGAGCGCGGTCTACTCCAGTGCTTTGGCGATCGCGCGCAAATCCTGCCACGCCATGCGCTTGTAGGATGGCGAGCGCAGCAAATACGCGGGATGGAACGTGGCGATCGCGCGGATCACGCGCGTGCCGGTGTCGTAGTCGAACCAGCGCCCGCGCGTCTTCATGATGCCTTCGCGGGTCGACAGCAAGGTTTGTGTGGAGGGATTGCCGAGCGTCACCAATATGTCGGGATCCACCAGTTCGATCTGCCGCTGGATGAACGGCAGGCAAATCTGGGTTTCTTGTGGCGTCGGCGTGCGGTTGCCGGGCGGCCGCCACGGAATCACATTGGCGATATAGGCCTTGGTGCGATCAAGCCCGATCGCCGCAATCATCCGGTCGAGTAATTTGCCCGAGCGGCCGACGAACGGCAGCCCCTCAATGTCTTCCTCGCGGCCCGGCGCCTCGCCAACGAACATGATTCGCGACTGCGGATTGCCGTCGGCAAACACCAGGCGAGTGGCGGTGTATTTCAGCGCACAGCCGTCGAAATTTTCAAGCAGGCTCCGCAGCACCTCCAGCGAAGGCGCGGTGCGTGCCGCCTCCCGCGCCGACGCGAGGGCCGCTTCCGGCGCAGGCGGCGTGTCGGCGACCGCCGCCATAGCAGGCGCTGATTTGGCGGGTCTGGCCGGGGTCTCGCCCGGGCCTGCCGCAGCGGCGGCTGGGGCAGCGGTGTTCGGGGCCGTGTCCGGATCGGACAGCCGGTTGATCGGCTCGTCGGCGAGCGCGCAATCGACCCCGGCCTCCAGATAAAAGGCCAGCAATTGCTGAGCGGTAGGCGCAGGGTCAGGCGTCATGGAACAGTGTCAAAGCCATCTATGCAATCTATGTCGAATTGGGCTGCAACGAAACGCCCCAAGCGGCATTTCCATGGTTGTTCTTCCGACAAAAATCGGAAACAAACGCCAGTAGAAGCTTTCTCAACCGTCCGAGAGCAGATCCATGAGTACCGAAGAATTGCCGCCGCGCGAATCCATGGAATTCGATGTCGTGATCGTCGGTGCCGGGCCCTCGGGCCTCGCCGCGGCGATCCGGCTGAAGCAGCTCAACGCCGATTTGACGGTGGTGGTGGTCGAGAAGGGTTCTGAGGTCGGCGCTCATATCCTATCGGGCGCGGTGATCGATCCCGTGGCGCTCGATCAACTGATACCGGACTGGCGCGAGGACGCCGACTGCCCGCTGAAGACGCAAGTGACCGACGACCGCTTCTATTGGAACACGGCGAGTGCCGCGATCCGGCTGCCGAATTTCGCGATGCCGCCGCTGATGAAGAACAACCATCATTGCTATATCGGCTCGCTCGGCCAGGTCTGCCGCTGGCTCGCCCGCAAGGCGGAGGCTGCCGGCGTCGAGATCTATCCGGGTTTTGCGGCGGCGGAGGTGCTCTATGATGACAAGGGCGCGGTGCGCGGCATAGCAACCGGCGACATGGGAGTTGCCAAGGACGGCTCGCACAAATCGTCCTACACCCGCGGCATGGAACTGCTCGGCAAATACACGCTGTTCGCCGAAGGCGCCCGCGGCAGCCTGACCAAGCAACTGATCGCGAAATACTCCCTCGCTGCCAACAGCGAGCCGCCGAAATTCGGCATCGGGTTGAAGGAGGTCTGGCAGATCGATCCCGCAAAACACCGCAAGGGTTTGATCCAGCATGCATTCGGCTGGCCTTTGAACAACTCGACTGGCGGCGGCTCATTTCTCTATCATTACGACGATAACCTGGTCGCGATCGGCTACGTCGTGCATCTGAATTACGACGATCCTTATTTGTCGCCGTTCGATGAATTCCAGCGCGCCAAGACCCATCCTTCGGTCGGAGCGCTGCTCGAAGGCGGAAAGCGGCTTGCCTATGGCGCGCGTGCCATCACCGAGGGCGGCTACCAGTCGGTACCGCGCCTCTCCTTCGCCGGCGGCGCGCTGATCGGTTGCGCGGCGGGCTTTGTGAATGTGCCGCGCATCAAGGGCGTTCATAATGCGATGGGCAGCGGCATGCTCGCCGCCGAACACGTCTCGGCTGCGCTCTCGGCCGGCCGCGCCAACGATGAACTCGTCGAGTACGAAAACGCCTGGCGCGGTTCGGCCGTAGGCAAGGATTTGTATCTTGTGCGTAACGTCAAGCCGCTGTGGTCTAAATTCGGCACTATCCTCGGCGTGGCGCTCGGCGGTTTCGACATGTGGTGCAACACGCTGGGCTTCTCGCTGTTCGGAACTCAGTCGCATGCCAAGCCCGACCGCAAGACGCTCGATCCGGCAAAGGCCCATGCGCCGATCGCCCCGCCCAAGCCGGACGGCAAGCTGACTTTCGACCGGCTATCCTCGGTGTTCCTGTCCAACACCAACCACGAGGAGGACCAGCCGGTTCACCTGAAGGTCGCCGACATGAACCTGCAGAAGAGCTCTGAACACGACGTCTATGCCGGGCCATCCAACCGCTATTGCCCCGCCGGCGTCTACGAGTGGGTGGAGGAGGCGGCGGGTCCGCGATTTGTCATCAACGCCCAGAATTGCGTCCATTGCAAAACCTGCGACATCAAGGATCCGAACGGCAACATTACCTGGGTTCCCCCGGAGGGCGGCGGCGGGCCCAATTATGAGGCGATGTGACCACGATTGCGTGACCGGACGGCGGCCATCGGCCACGATACCGCCATACTGGAAGCGTTTTCAGGCGGGATTGGCGGTGTATGGGACTGCCCCCGCCATTCGATTTGCCATCCCAAATCCTTGCGGTTAATCGCCAAAAGCGGCATTGTCGCCCTGCTTGATGCCGCCGACTGGGTTTGCATTCGAGATTGATCAGTAGATCCTGCCGTAAATCCTGGAGCTAGGCGAACCGTGATGCTTTCCCTTCGATTCAATCGCTCGACGATTGCCGCTATTGCCATCGCAGCGCTGGCGCTGCCCATCTCCGTTGCGGCGCAGACGCCCGAGCATCCGACCGACAATTCCCCGCAGTTTCCGACCAATCACGATCTCAAAACGCTGACGACCTCCGGCAGTTATCTCGCCGCTCGCCACGCCAGTGTCGAACGCGACGCCAGTTCGGCCGCGACCTTCTATCGCTCGGCGCTTCGCACCGACCCGAAAAACAACGAATTGCTGGATCGGGCGTTCATTTCCTCGCTCGCGGATGGCGATATCGACGAGTCCGTCAAGCTCGCCGACCGCATCCTCGCGGTCGACAAGAATAATCGCGTGGCACGGCTGGTCGTCGGTGTCCGCGATCTGAAGCTGAAGAAATACGCCGCAGCGCAGACCAACATCAGCCAGTCGATACGCGGCCCGATCACGGATCTGGTCGCAACGCTGCTGTCGGGCTGGGCGAGTTATGGCGCCGGCGACACCAAGGCGGCGGTAGCCAACATCGACAAGCTGACCGGTCCGGAATGGTATCCGATTTTCAAGGACCTGCATTCCGGGATGATCCTCGAACTCGCCGGCAAGGAGAAAGAGGCCGGAATGCGCCTCGAGCGGGCCTACAAGCTCGAGGACTCGATGCTGCGCGTCTCCGACGACTATGCGCGCTGGCTGTCGCGTAACAAGGATGCGGCGTCGGCTGCGGCGATCTACGAGGCCTTCGACAAGAAGCTCCCGCGCCATCCGCTGGTGCTCGAAGGTTTGCGCGAGACCAAGGCCGGCAAAAAGCTGCCGCCGCTGGTCGACTCGGCGCAGTCAGGCGCAGCGGAGGCGCTGTACGGCATCGGGGCATCGTTGACGCGCCGCGGCGGGGAGGACCTTGCGCTGGTCTATTTGCAGCTTGCGCTCTACCTCGTGCCCAATCATCCGCTCGCGCTGCTGTCGCTGGCCGATCTCTATGAATCGGTGAAAAAGCCGGCGATGGCGATCAAAGTCTATGAGCGCATGCCGGCCAGTTCGGCGCTGAAGCGCAATGCGCAAATCCAGCTCGCGATCGACCTCGACGCCGCCGACCGCACCGACGAGGCGATCAAGATCCTCAAGGGCGTCACCGCCGAGGATCCCAAGGACATCGAAGCCGTGATGGCGCTCGGCAATATCGAGCGTGGCCGCAAGAAGTTCGCCGACTGCGTCCAGACTTACTCGCAAGGCATCGATATCCTGCCGCCGGTTACCGACAAGAACACCTGGGTCTACTATTATTACCGTGGCATTTGCGAGGAGCGGTCCAAGCAGTGGAGCAAGGCCGAAGCTGACATGCGCAAGGCGCTCGAGCTGCAACCCGAGCAGCCTCACGTCCTCAACTATCTCGGCTATTCCTGGATCGATCAGGGCGTCAATCTCGACGAAGGCATGAAGATGATCAAGCGTGCCGTCGATCAGCGCCCGGATGACGGCTACATCGTGGACTCTCTCGGCTGGGCCTATTACCGCATCGGCAATTTTGAAGACGCGGTGAAAAATCTCGAGCGGGCGATCGATCTCAAGCCCGAGGACCCGACCATCAACGACCATCTCGGCGATGCGTATTGGCGCGTCGGCCGTACGCTCGAAGCGAGGTTTCAGTGGGCGCACGCCCGCGACCTGAAGCCCGAACCGGAAGACCTGCCGAAGATCGAGGCCAAGATCGAAAACGGGTTGCCGGACGACACCTCTTCGGCGGCCTCCGCAGACAAGAAAAAAGAAGACGACAAGGGCGGCTGAGCGAAAGACTGTCGGCCATCAGCGGGCTCGGACGCTTCCGTGCCGCCGGCCGGCTGCTTTCCTATCTGACAAGAGACTCTTAGAAACATCATTCCAGCGCGTTCGATTTGGATTTAGCAATCGCTATGACGTCCGGCGGAGCACCTCAAGCGATCGGCGAATCCTCTGCATCTGCGCTGGTCGAAGACGGGCGCGCCAAGGTCAACCTGACCCTTCGGGTGGTTGGACGGCGGGTTGACGGCTACCACGACCTCGAAAGCGTGGTCGCGTTTGCCGATTGTGCCGACCGCCTGACCTTGACGCCCGGTCCGGAACTGCAACTCAACGCCACCGGGCCGCTGGCACAGGCCTGCGGAGAGCTTGCCGATAACCTTGTGCTCACGGCGGCGCGGTTGCTCGGCGAAATTGTGCCGAATTTGAAGGCCGGTAGCTTTACGCTTCACAAGGTGCTCCCGGTCGCCGCCGGTATCGGTGGAGGTTCGGCCGATGCCGCAGCGGCGCTGCGGCTGCTGGCGAAAGCCAACTCACTTCCCATCGACGATTCGCGGCTGGCCGAAGTCGCGCAAATGACCGGCGCCGACGTGCCGGTCTGTCTCGCCTCGCACGCCTGCGTCATGACGGGCGTTGGTGAAACGCTGCTGCCGCTTGCCTTGCCCAAATTACCCTGCGTGCTGGTCAACCCCCGCGTGCCCGTGGCGACCAGGGACGTGTTCGAGGCGCTGGGCCTGCGCAGCGGCGAATTGCTGGTGGGCGCAAGCGATGTGCTTCAGGCAACGGCCTGGCCCGAACAGGGAGCCTCGCTCGAAGAATGGGTGGAAGTGCTCGCCGCCGGCACCAACGATCTTGAAGCTCCGGCTGCGCGCATCCAACCGGTCATCGGCGAGGTGATCTCAGCGCTTTGCGCCACCAATGGCGCATGGCTGGCGCGGATGTCGGGGTCGGGCGCGACCTGTTTTGCAATCTACGAGAACACCGCAGAGGCGCAGCGCGCGGCCGAGAGGATCCAGCTCGATCATCCCCAATGGTGGGTGCACGCGGGTGTGCTGAGCTAGTTGAAGACCCTCATGGTGAGGAGGCGCTTCGCGCCGGCTCCGGACGATGCGGAGCCTGTCATCGGGCGCGTTCGCGCGACCGGTTGGCATCGCCTTGAGAACCATGAGGCCAGAACGCTCAATGGCTCACTCTTCGAGAGACGCGCGCGCTCCTCAGGGCGAGGACCTCAATGCGTTCTCGCCAGGCAGAATGCCACCACCTGTTCCAGCGCGGTTTTCATCGGCGAGGCAGGAAACAGCGCGAGCGCGTCGACCGCCATTGCGCCGTAGTGCTGGGCTCGATTGATGGTGTCTTCGAGGGCGCGGTGTTTGGTCATCAGCCCGACGGCGTGATCGAGATCACCGTCGCCGATCTCGCCGCGCTCCAGCGCCCTGACCCAGAACTCGCGCTCGACATCATTGCCGCGGCGGAACGCCAGCACCACCGGCAGCGTGATCTTGCCTTCGCGGAAATCGTCACCGACATTCTTGCCGAGCTTGGCCGACTTGCCGCCATAGTCCAGCACGTCGTCCACCAGCTGGAACGCGATACCCAGATTCATGCCGACGGAGCGGCAAGCGGTCTGCTCGGCCTTCGGACGATTGGCGATCACCGGGCCGACTTCGCAGGCGGCGGCGAACAGTTCGGCGGTCTTGCCGCGGATCACCGCGAGATATTCGTCTTCCGTGGTGGCGGTATTTTTCGCCGCCGCAAGCTGCATCACCTCGCCTTCGGCGATGGTCGCCGCGGCCGATGACAAGATGTCGAGCGCGCGTAGCGAGCCGACCTCGACCATCATGCGAAAGGCCTGGCCGAGCAGGAAGTCGCCGACCAGCACGCTCGCCTCGTTGCCCCACAGCATGCGTGCCGACAGCTTGCCGCGGCGCAATTCGCTTTCATCGACCACGTCGTCATGCAGCAAGGTGGCGGTATGCATGAATTCGACCGAAGCGGCGAGCTTGATATGGCCGTCGCCGGAATACCCGGTCAGATTGGCCATCGCCAACGTCAGCATCGGACGCAACCTTTTGCCGCCAGAGGAAATCAGGTGGTTTGCGACCTCCGGGATCATGGTGACTTCAGAGCCGGTTCGCGACAGGATCGTCGCGTTCACCCGCTCCATGTCGGCGGCGACAAGCTCGACCAGTTGGTCTATCGAAGCGTCCGAGGGGCTTTCGAAGGGTACAATAACCGCCACGCTGGTCTCCACATTTGCCCAATTGGCTCTATCCTCGGATATAACCATAGAAAGAGCGGGCCAGCGCGGCAAGGGCGCGCGGTAACAACGAGTACAACAGGTCGTTAGTTCGGGTCGGCAAAGGAGAGAACAGGGTGCGGGAATTGGTTCGGACCAACGATATTGTGCTGGTTTCAGCGATCGGCGCGCTGCTTGATGGCGCCAATATCCACCATCTCGTGCTCGATCAAAATATGAGCATCATCGAGGGTTCGCTTGGCGTCCTGCCGCGCCGGATCCTGGTCCATGAAGACGATAACCGCGAGGCGCGCCAGATTCTCCGCGACGCCGGCCTGGCCCATGAACTGAGGGCCGATGATTGAGCCCTTGGGCGAATTGACCGAGGATGCGTTTCTCGGCGGGAGCTTGCGTCTGCGGCAGCCGAAATCGGGTCACCGCGCCGGTCATGACGCGATGCTGCTGGCGGCGGCGACCCGGGCTCGGCCGGGAGATCGTGTGGTTGACCTCGGCGCCGGCGTCGGCGCTGCGGGGCTCGCGGTCGCCCGCCGCGTGGCCGGGATCAAACTTGCTCTGGTCGAAATCGACGAGGGACTGGCGGAGCTCGCTCGCGGCAATGCTGTGTCCAACGCCATCGCGGCCGAAACGATTGTGCTCGACGTGACCGCTGCCGCGAGCATATTTGCGGCGGCGGGCCTGACCTCCGACAGTGTCGACGTCGTCCTGATGAACCCGCCCTTCAACGATTGCGCGCGCCACCGCGCCTCGCCCGACAGGGCCCGCGAAGTCGCCCATGTCGCTTCGGCGGCAACCCTCGAAAGCTGGATTCACGCCAGCCGGCGCATTCTGAAATCCGGCGGTGTTCTGACCATGATCTGGCGCGCGGACGGGATTGCCGAGGTGCTGGCGGCGCTCGATCGCGGTTTTGGCAGTCTCGCCATCTTGCCTGTTCACGCCGATGTGACGTCGCCGGCAATTCGTGTGCTGTTTTGCGCGGTGAAAGGTGGCAAGGCGCCGACGCGCGTGCTGCCCGCACTGCTTCTCGACGACGGGTCGGCGCAGCCCAATCAAAAGGTGCAGGATATTCTGGCCGGGAAGGGGGTATTGCCGTTGGCGATACCCTGAAGGATATGCCGGGCAATAGCCAAGGGGCTATTGCGGCAGCGTTTTCGAACCTTGCTTTGGCGTCGAAGTGAAATGAGTCGCGGTCAAAAGGATACCGATCAGCATCACAAGCAGATAGATTTTCATGTCTTGCCCCGCTGAAATCGTTACGAGCTAAGTTATGGCCGGAGTGCGAATTCGTTTCGTCAGATAAATGACAGTCGGATGATAAAAAATGGTTAATTTGAGGTAACGACATGACGGAACAAGGTAACGACCCCCGGAAATGGCCGGCCCCGATCGAAAAGCTGATGGAATGGGTTCCGGCGCGGCTGCGGCGGGGCACTGCGGTGGTCCCGGTGGTGCGGCTGTCCGGCGTGATCGGTGCCGTGACGCCGTTGCGGCCGGGAATGTCGCTGGCGGGAGTAGCACGAACACTTGAGCGCGCCTTTTCCGTGAAGAACGCGAAGGCCGTGGCGCTGGTGATCAATTCACCGGGCGGCTCGCCCGTGCAGTCGCGCCAGATCTATCTGCGTATCCGGCAATTGGCCGCGGAAAAGAAGCTCACGGTCCTGGTGTTTGTCGAGGATGTCGCAGCTTCCGGCGGCTACATGATCGCATGCGCGGGCGACGAGATTTTCTGCGACCCTTCTTCCATCCTTGGTTCGATCGGCGTCGTCGGAGGCTCCTTCGGCTTTCAGGAGCTGATCAAGAAGGTCGGCGTCGAGCGAAGGCTCTACACGGCAGGTGCGCACAAGGCGATGCTCGATCCGTTCCTGCCGGAAAACCCGGATGACGTTGAGCGGGTCAAAGCGCTTCAGCGCGAGATCCATACGATCTTCATTGCGCTTGTGAAGCAGAGCCGGGGTGCGCGGCTGAAGGCTGGTGACGACGTTCTGTTCACCGGCGAATATTGGGCGGGAGAGACCTCGGTGTCCTTCGGCCTTGCGGATGCGATCGGCGATTTGCGTTCGACGTTGCGCGCCCGCTACGGCGAAAAGGTTCAGACCCCGCTGATCGCGCCCGCGACCGGAATGCTGTCGGGTCTTCTGGGCCGCCGTTCGGCGGGAACCCTGGCCGCGCTGGAAGCTGCGCCCAGCCTTCCGGAGGAGCTGATTTCGGCGCTCGAAAGCCGGGCAATTTGGGCCAAATTCGGTTTCTGAGGCCGATTTACCCGCGCCATTTGGTCTCGGGACGATCCATTGCAGGGCGGTCCGGCTTGGGCGACAATGAGATTAGGGGCGTGACGAATGAACGAGGATCGACCGATGCCGCTGCTTGTCGTATTCGCGGGCGCCCTGGGAGGGCTCGCCGTGGTTCGCTGGGCTTACCGGACAGCCGTCAGGGTCAACAGGGAACTAGAGGAAGCCCGTCTCGCACGGGTCGCGGAAGCCGCCAGATCGCGCGAAATCCCAACGCTGCGGCGCGACCCCAACACCGGTGCTTACCGGCCGGGCTGACCCCATCGCCTTGATTCCTTAGGCCCTCGCCGATACGGTCCCGCGCGCTTACGCCCGTTTTCCCGCGGAAACTGACCGACGATGGATACCTTGCCTGCGCATATGCGCCCGGAACGTTCGTTCCAGGGATTGATCCTGGCGCTGCAGCGCTATTGGGCCGATTACGGCTGCGTGATCCTGCAACCCTACGATATGGAGGTGGGCGCGGGCACCTTTCACCCCGCTACCACGCTGCGCGCGCTGGGTCCGAAGCGCTGGAACGCTGCCTATGTGCAGCCGTCGCGGCGGCCGAAGGACGGCCGCTACGGCGAAAATCCTAATCGCCTTCAGCACTACTACCAGTTTCAGGTGATCCTGAAGCCGTCGCCGCCGGACATCCAGGAGCTTTATCTGCAATCGCTCGCCGCGATCGGCATCGATTCGCATCTGCACGACATCCGCTTTGTCGAGGACGACTGGGAGAGCCCGACGCTCGGGGCCTGGGGGCTCGGTTGGGAATGCTGGTGCGACGGCATGGAGGTGTCGCAGTTCACTTACTTCCAGCAGGTCGCGGGCGTCGAATGCGCGCCGGTCGCGGGCGAACTCACTTATGGGGTCGAGCGGCTTGCCTGCTACCTGCAGGGCGTCGACCGCATCATGGATCTCAACTTCAATGGCCGCGAAGGCGACGACAAGGTCACCTATCGCGAGGTATTTTTCCAGGCCGAGCAGGAATTTTCGCGGCACAATTTCGAATTCGCCGATACCGAGATGCTGTTCGCGCAGTTCAAGATGGCCGAGCAGGCCTGCCGGAAATATCTCGAGGCCGGCTGGAAGGACGGCAATCGCAGCGAGCACCTGATGGCGCTGCCGGCCTACGACCAGTGCATCAAGGCAAGCCACGTCTTCAACCTGCTCGACGCCCGCGGCGTGATCTCGGTGACCGAGCGGCAGAGCTACATCATGCGTGTGCGCGAACTCGCCAAAGCCTGCGGCGAAGCCTGGGTGCACACCGAAGGGGGCGGCGCGACTGCGGGCGGTCCCAAGTGAGTGCGTTTTTTAACTTGGGTCGCGCGGGCGCCTATTTGCGCCCCTCCCTCCGCGCGCGAAGCGCGTGGCGGGGAGGGGTCGGGGGTGGGGGGTGGATGCCGCATAACGAACAGCGACCCGTTGACGACGGCGTGCCGCGCGCTCGCACGCTTCGTCGCGATGCGACCGAAGCCGAAAAGAGGCTCTGGCAGCATCTACCACAACCGCCATTCAAGCAGCATCACTTCCGGCGCCAAGCCACGATCGGTCCGTACTTCGCCGACTTCGCGAGCCATCACTCGAGAATTGTCATCGAGGTCGACGGCGGTCAGCATTCTAATACTGCATCGGAAGATACAAGAACGCGGTACCTTGAAGCGCCCGGCTATCGCATATTGAGGTTTTGGAATAACGAGCTTTCGCAGAAAATGTCGGGTGTTCTTGCTACGATTGATGCAGCGGTGAACGTGGATAGACCCCCCACCCCCGACCCCTCCCCGCCGCAAGCGGGGGGAGGCGAGTAGACCCATGCCTGATCTGCTTCTCGAACTCTTCTCCGAAGAAATTCCCGCGCGGATGCAGGCGAGGGCGGCCGACGACCTGCGACGCATGGTGACCGACAGGCTTGTCGCCGAAGGGCTCGTCTATGAAGGCGCGAAAGCCTTCGCGACGCCGCGGCGGCTGGCACTCACGGTGCACGGCATTCCACCGCGGCAAGCTGACCTGAAGGAAGAGCGCAAGGGGCCGCGCGTCGGCGGGCCGCAAGCCGCGATCGCAGGTTTTCTCAAGGCGGCCGGACTTGCCTCGCTCGACGAAGCGCAAATCCAGCGCGATCCGAAGAAGGGCGACTTCTATGTCGCGCTGATCGAAAAGCCTGGCCGCGCCACTTTGGAGGTACTCGCGGAAATCCTCCCCGTCATCATCCGCACCTTTCCGTGGCCGAAATCGATGCGCTGGGGCGAGCGCTCGGCGAAGCCGGGCGCGCTGTCCTGGGTGCGGCCGCTGCATGCGATCACCGCGACCTTTGGGCTGGAAACCGAAGAGCCCGACGTCGTGAAATTTGCAGTCGATGACATTGAGGCCGGCCAAACCACCTTCGGTCACCGCTTCATGGCGCCGGCGGCGATTTCGGTGCGCCGCTTCGAGGATTACGAAGCAAAGCTTCTCAACGCCAAGGTCGTGCTCGATCCCGAACGCCGCAAGGACGCGATTCTCACTGACGCGAGGCAACTCGCGTTTGCGCAGGGCTTTGAGCTGGTCGAGGATCAGGGGCTGCTCGAAGAGGTCGCGGGCCTCGTCGAGTGGCCAGTGGTGCTGATGGGTTCATTCGACAAGGAGTTTTTGTCGATCCCGGGCGAAGTGATCCGTGCCACCATCCGCAACAATCAGAAGTGCTTTGTGGTGAGGCAGTCCTCCTTTCCCTCCCCCCACGATAGTGGCGGGGAGGGATCAAGGGCGGGGGGTGTCTCCACACGCGCCGGCGTTCGCGGCGACTCCCCCCACCCCCGACCGCTCCCCGCCGCAAGCGGGGGCAGGGGAGACGTCCTCGCCGACAAGTTCATCCTCACCGCCAATATCGAGGCCTCCGACGACGGCCAGGCGATCGTTGCCGGCAACGAGCGCGTGATCCGCGCGCGGCTTGCGGATGCAAAGTTTTTCTACGAGACCGATCTGAAGACGAAACTCGAAGATCGGTTGCCGAAGTTCGACAAGATCGTGTTTCACGAAAAGCTCGGTACCCAAGGCGAGCGCATCAAGCGCATCGAGCGGCTGGCGGCCGAGATCGCGCCGCTGGTCGGCGCTGATGCCGAAAAGACAAAGCGCGCCGCGCATCTGGCGAAGACGGATTTGCTGACGGATGTGGTCGGCGAATTCCCGGAGCTTCAGGGTCTGATGGGAAAATATTACGCGCTGGCGCAGGGCGAGGATGCCTCCGTCGCCGCGGCGAGCGAGGAGCATTACAAGCCGCAAGGGCCGACCGATCGTGTGCCGACCGATCCGGTGAGCGTTGCAGTGGCGCTGGCGGATAAGATCGACACTTTGATTGGCTTCTGGGCGATTGACGAGAAACCGACCGGAAGCAAGGACCCCTATGCGCTGCGGCGTGCGGCGTTAGGAATAATAAGGACCTTGGTCACTAACAATATCCGTTTGCGTCTGTGGAATGTCTTCTCGAACTCAACCGCGATTTATCGTCAAAGTAAAAATGCTCATGTGATCGCTGGGGTTGATAGTTGGATTGCACAAGGGCAGAAGCCGGGTGAAAGTGTCCGCGATACTGTCGAACGAGTCGTGAAAGGTCTGAATGCTTCTGGACTCCAAGCCTTCTTCGCCGACCGCCTGAAAGTCCAGCTTCGCGAGCAGGGCGCGCGTCATGATCTCGTCGATGCCGTGTTCGCGCTCGAGGGCCAGGACGATCTGTTGATGGTAGTTCGCCGCGTCGAGGCGCTCGGAAAATTCCTCGATACAGACGACGGCAAGAATCTGCTCGCGGGCACCAAGCGCGCGAGCAATATCCTTGCGATCGAAGAGAAGAAGGACAAGCGGACGTTCGACGGCGCGCCGAATGCCGCGCTCTATAGTCTCGGAGAAGAGAAGGCGCTTGCCAAGGCGATCGATCAGGCGAAGAAGGAAGCTGGTAGCGCCGTGGCAAAAGAGGATTTTGCCGGCGCGATGACCGCGATGGCGAAGTTGCGTCCGGCGGTGGATGCCTTCTTCGACAAGGTCAAGGTCAACGACGACGATCCAAAAGTGCGCGAGAACCGCTTGAAGCTTCTCAACGAAATCCGCAGCGCCACGCGCGCGGTCGCGGATTTTTCCAAGATCGAGGGTTGAGCCACCGATGGATCGCGCGCCGCATCGTGGTGCGGAAAGGTGTTTAAGCCGTTCGACCGTCATTGCGAGGAGCAAAGCGACGAAGCAATCCATTCTGCCGTTGCCGAATGATGGATTGCTTCGCGGAGCCGGTCATCGGGCGCGCATTCGCGCGACCCGTTGGCTCGCAATGACGGCGCACTGGTACTGCCTAGCGAAAAAGTGCCCCGCCCGGGCGGGGGGAGGCCGGGCGGGGCCAACATGTCCGGTAAGCCGCTGCGGCAAGCCGGACGACACGTCCAGGCGCGCTACTCGATCACCTGAACGATGCGGCGCGTGCGTGGTTCGACCAGTACGGTCTGGCCGTTCACGACGGTGTATCGGTATGGCGTGATGCCGAATGACTGTGGCACGTCGTAATAGGTGACGCCGGTTTCCGGCAGTACGCCGCCGACAACCACGCGATCCGGAATAGCGTAGTTCGGCACCCGTTCGCGCACGACGTATTCGCGGAATGCCGGGCGTCGGTCGATCGCGATGCCATTGTCGACCGCGACGCTGCCGCCGCGCACGACGCCGACGGTGTCATTCTGTGCCTGCGCCGCGATGGGTGCGCTCATGGCGGCCATGATTGCTGAGATGGCCAGTATGTGGTTCCGCATGCTCTGCTCCTTCGCGTAGTAAAGCGTGCCGGCGTGAAGCCGGCACGCAACCGACCCAATGCATCGCGCGCGGCATCGTTCCGGAAAAAGTGCGGATCCACCGGTTGCATTTTTTGTCATTTTTTTGACCGGTGGGGAACCCGTCGAGGCCCAAAGCGTCTGCTGTCGTGGAACGGCGCCGGGCGATATAAGGTGCCCATCTTCGATTCGAGATTTTCGTCAGTCGCCCAACGGAGACGCCCCAAATGACCCTCACCGTCGCTCACATTTCACCGATCATTTCCGTGATCGCAGGCCTGCTGATTTTGATCATGCCGAGGCTGTTGAATCTGATCGTCGCGATCTTCCTTATCGTCAACGGCCTGATCGGCCTGGGGCTTCTGAAGTGGCTTCATATGTAGCCTTCAATTGGGTGTAGGCTTGAGCAGGGTTTCGCGGCTTGCGCCGGGCCCCTCAAAGTGGTGTAAGGCGCCCATCTCTTCATCTCTTGCGGATTATTTTCTGTCATGGCCAAAGCCGTCGCTAAACCAAAGAAAATTGCTGCGAAATCAAAGCCATCCGCGACGGTCCGGGCCAAGCCCGTGCCGTCTGCCAGTGCCCGCAAAGAGTTGAAGAAGAGTGCAGCCAAGCCGGTTGGCAGAATGGCCACCGAAAAGCCCGTCGCTACAAAATCCGGTAAGTGGGTGTTCACGTTCGGCGAAGGCAAAGCCGAAGGCGAGGCCCGCCTTCGCGATCTGCTCGGCGGCAAGGGTGCCAATCTCGCCGAAATGGCCAATCTCGGGCTGCCGGTGCCTCCCGGCTTCACCATTCCGACTTCCGTGTGCACCTATTTCTACGCGCACGGCAAAACCTATCCGAAAGAACTGAAAGTCCAGGTCGAGAAGGCGCTGGAGCATGTCGGCAAGCTGACCGGCAAGGCGTTCGGCGACTCCCGGAATCCGCTGCTGGTTTCGGTGCGCTCCGGCGGCCGCGCCTCGATGCCGGGCATGATGGATACGGTACTCAATCTCGGCCTCAACGACAAGACGGTCGAGGCGCTGGCCGCATTGTCCGGCGATCGCCGTTTCGCCTACGACAGCTACCGCCGTTTCATCACGATGTACTCCGACGTGGTGCTGGGTTTTGAGCACTCTCACTTCGAAGACATCCTCGATACCTTCAAGGACAGCCAGGGTTACTCGCTCGATACCGATCTCACCGGCGAAGACTGGGTCGAACTGGTCAGCCGCTACAAGGAAGCAGTCGCGCGCGAAACCGGCTCGGAATTTCCGCAAGACCCGCACGACCAATTGTGGGGGGCGATCGGAGCCGTGTTTTCATCCTGGATGAACGCGCGCGCGGTGACTTACCGCAAGCTGCACGACATTCCGGAATCCTGGGGCACCGCGGTCAACGTGCAGGCGATGGTGTTCGGCAATATGGGCGAGACCTCGGCGACCGGGGTTGCGTTCACGCGTAACCCGTCGACCGGCGAAAGCCGGCTCTACGGCGAATTCCTGATCAACGCACAAGGCGAAGACGTAGTAGCGGGCATTCGCACCCCGCAGGACATCACCGAATATGCCCGCAAGGAATCCGGCTCCGACAAGGCGTCGATGGAAACCGCGATGCCCGAAGCATTCAAGGAGCTGACGCGGATCTACACGCTGCTGGAAAAGCACTACCGCGACATGCAGGACATGGAGTTCACGGTCGAGCAGGGCAGGCTGTGGATGCTGCAAACGCGCAGCGGCAAGCGAACCGCGAAGGCCGCGCTTCGGATTGCGGTCGAACTCGCCCACGAGGGTCTGATCTCCAAGAAAGACGCCGTGATGCGGATCGATCCCGCTTCCCTCGATCAACTGTTGCATCCGACCATCGATCCCGCCGCCAAGCGCGACGTCATCGCCACCGGCCTGCCGGCCTCGCCAGGTGCGGCATCCGGCGAAATCGTGTTCTCCTCCGACGAGGCTGCGAAGCTCCAGGCCGACGGACGCAAGGTCATTCTGGTGCGGATCGAGACCAGCCCGGAAGACATTCACGGCATGCATGCCGCCGAAGGCATTCTCACCACGCGTGGCGGCATGACCTCGCACGCCGCCGTGGTCGCGCGCGGCATGGGCAAGCCCTGCGTCTCCGGCTGCGGCACCATCCGCGTCGATTACGGCCGCGGCACCATGAGCATCGGCTCGCGTACCTTCAAGACCGGCGACGTCATCACCATCGACGGGTCGCTGGGCCAAGTTCTGGCCGGGCGCATGCCGATGATCGAGCCGCAATTGTCGGGCGAATTCGGCACGCTGATGGGCTGGGCCGATTCCGTGCGCAAGCTCGGCGTTCGCGTCAACGGCGATACGCCTGATGACGCGCGCACCGCGGTGAAATTCGGTGCCGAGGGCATCGGCCTGTGCCGCACCGAGCATATGTTCTTCGAGGAGACCCGGATCCGCACCGTGCGCGAGATGATCCTTGCCGAAGACGAACAGACCCGCCGGGCCGCGCTTTCAAAATTGCTGCCGATGCAGCGGGCGGACTTCGTCGAACTATTCGAGATCATGAAAGGTCTGCCGGTGACGATCCGGCTGCTCGATCCGCCGCTGCATGAGTTCCTGCCGCACACCCAGGCCGAGATCGAAGAAGTTGCCCGCGCGATGAACACCGATCCCCGGCGGCTGGCCGACCGTGCCCGCGAACTCGCCGAATTCAATCCGATGCTGGGCTTCCGCGGTTGCCGGCTTGCCATCGCCTACCCCGAGATCGCCGAGATGCAGGCGCGTGCCATTTTCGAGGCGGCGGTTGAAGCCGGAAAACGCACCGGCAAGGCCGTGGGGCTCGAGGTGATGGTGCCCCTGATCGCCACAAAAGCCGAGTTCGATCTGGTCAAGGCGCGGATCGACGCGATCGCGCGCTCGGTGATGAAGGAAACCGGGGCCAAGCTGAATTATCAGGTCGGCACCATGATCGAGCTGCCGCGCGCCTGCCTGATGGCCGGCGATATTGCCTCTACGGCGGAGTTCTTCTCGTTCGGCACCAACGACCTGACGCAGACGACCTACGGCATCAGCCGCGACGACGCCGGGAGCTTCCTCGGCACCTATGTCGCCAAGGGAATCCTCGAGATCGATCCGTTCATCTCGGTCGATCGCGATGGCGTCGGCGAATTGGTGAAGATCGGGGTCGCGCGCGGGCGCAAGACCCGCCCAAACCTCAAGGTCGGGATTTGCGGCGAACATGGCGGCGATCCCGCTTCGATCGTGTTCTGCCATCAGATCGGGCTTGATTACGTCTCGTGCTCGCCCTACCGCGTGCCGATCGCCCGCCTCGCCGCGGCGCAGGCCGCGCTCGGCAAGACCGTCGCCAGCCAGGCGTAATTTGCAAATGTGAGAATTTTGTCATTCCGGGATGGTGCGTTGGCACCAGACCTCAGATGCGCAATTGCGCATCGGGGAATCTCGAGATTCTCCGATGTGCGATTGCACATCGTAGTTCGATGCTTCGCAAGCCCCGGAATGACACGGGGGGAATTACTCCCAACAGAATTTTCTTCATCATTTTCGTTGACGCGATGTTTACCACTTTATTCGAGCCGCTATTTACCAATGTTTTCGATGTGACCGGCACCAATTCAGCAAATGATTGCCTGTGTCGCGCGTGCCACGCCGATTAACTCCCTCGCAACCTAAATTAGCTATCACCAAAAAAGATCGAATTGCACGGATGTACTGAGTTCGATCGCGTATGCGTAGTGTTGCGTCGCGTGAGCGTTAAGGATGTCACAGTTGCGTAGCCGGCCGAGGAGCGCGCGCATTGCGTTCTTCGGCCTTGGTCTTTGCGGCTTCGCATTGACCCCGACAGAAGTCGGATATCAGGACATCGCATCGCTTTTGGCGCGGCAGCCGGGCGTGGCTGAACGCTGGCAGCGCCAGGTGTTCTCCGCCGCGCGTGCCGTCCAGCTCGCCACTTACAGCTTCGGCCGCCCGATCGGAACCTCTGCCCCGCAAACCGCAACTTACCGGCTGGCAAGTCTCGACAATCAAGGCATCGATATCACCGGTTCGGTGCGGCGCAATCCGGTTGCCCAAGCGCCGCCGCGTTATCAGGCCACCGACTTCCCCAAGGTCGATCGCACGCTCAAGGGCGACCGCCTCATCGTTGCTCCTCCCGAATCCTCCGCGCCCGCCAATGCCGCGCCGGCAAAGGAGGATCCGTCGACCTCCAATTCGTCGGTAATGGGTGCCAAGACCGCCGACGCATTCTCGCCTTCAAAACCCGCTCCGCTCGATCCGGAACTCGCGGAGGCGCTGAAGGCCCCGCCGCTTCCGCAATATAACGCCTCGACCACGCTAGAAACCCTGCCCGGCGATCCAGCGTCGAGCCCGCTCGATTCCGCCCGGCAGCATGACGGGTTTTCGGTGAAGACCGCGAGCCTGTTTTTCGGAAGCAACTCGCTTGGAGCGCCGCTGGAAAGCATCGAGCGCTGGCAGCCCGGCGAGGAGCCCGTCATCGTGACGCCGGGCGACACCGATCCTGACATGAAGGTGATGGCGTCGCTGCCTGCGGTCTTCGATGAGCCGGTCAAGACCACAGAGAGTGGTGAGAGCATCGCGGCCAAGGGCGAAGTCAATTCCGACAACCAGCGCGTCAAGACGCCGGCGGAGCGCCTCGGCCTGTTTGACGAGAAGTCGCGTGCCAAATCGGAAAAATGTCTCGCCGAAGCGGTTTATTTCGAATCCCGTGGCGAGGCCGTGCGCGGCCAGATTGCGGTAGCCCAGGTGGTGCTGAACCGCGCCTTCTCCGGTTTCTATCCGACCACGGTGTGCGGTGTCGTTTACCAGAACAAGCACCGGCATCTGGCCTGCCAGTTCACCTTTGCCTGCGATAATGTGGCCGACATCGTGCGCGAGCCCGACATGTGGGATCGCGCCAAGAAGATCGCCAAAGCCATGCTGGACGGCCAGCTCTGGCTGCCCGAAGTCGGCAAGTCGACCCACTACCACGCCTATTGGGTGCGCCCTTCGTGGGTGAGCGAAATGAAGAAGATGTACAAATTCGGCGTGCACACCTTCTACCGGCCGCGCGCGTGGGGCGACGGCAGCGAGGCGCCGAGCTGGGGAACGCCGGCCCAGACCGCGGAAATATCGGCAAGGCTCGCCGAGGCCGCGCAGAGTTCGGCCGAACAGGCCAGCGCGAAGCGGTAGGCCTTCGGGCCCTCGTGGCGCCGAGCGTCCGGACCTACCCATTTTGGCCATCACGGAGCGTAACTCGCGGCATTTCCCGCGACAATGTGAGATCACATGAGAGATGACGTGAGATCACGTGAGATTTTGTCGTACGCGCCGATTTTTGCAGGGCTGCCCTGCAGCCGGCAATCCAGCGCTGCTCTTGGGATTTCCATGCGCATGCATTAATCAATGAGCCGGATTGATCGGCCGTTGCGTCCGGACTGGAGCGTCGAGGAATCACATGGCAATAACCGCAGAAAATCTTCGACCGAACTCCGGCGCCGGCACCTGGCGGACGCCGCTTGTGATCATCGTGTGCGGTTGCGCGATCGCCCTCTTGAGCTTCGGGCCACGCTCGAGCCTCGGCTTCTTCATTCAGCCGGTGGGCCGTGAATTTGGATGGGGCCGCGACATCTTCGGCCTTGCGCTGGCGCTGCAGAATTTGTTGTGGGGATTGGGACAGCCGATCGCTGGCGCGATCGCCGACAGGTTCGGCGTGCTGCGGGTGGTTTGCGTCGGGGCCCTCCTTTATGCCGCGGGCCTGGTGATGATGCGCTATGCCGCGACGCCGCTTTCGCTCGATCTCGGCGCCGGCGTGCTGGTCGGTTTCGGTCTGTCCGGCTGCTCGTTCAATCTGGTTCTGTCGGCCTTTAGCAAATTGCTGCCGCCTGAACGGCGCGGCATCGCGCTCGGCGCCGGAACCGCCGCCGGTTCATTCGGACAATTCCTGTTTGCGCCGTTCGGCGTGGCGCTGATCGACAATTTCGGCTGGCAGACCGCGCTGCTGGTGTTTGCAGGCTTGATGTTGCTCATTGTGCCGCTGTCGGTTGCGCTCGCAACGCCGCCGGCTCCGGCCACCGACGTGCCGGTCGCCGATGATCAATCATTCAAGACGGCGCTGGCGGAAGCGTTCGGCCATCGCTCCTACGTGCTGTTGGTGCTCGGCTTCTTTACCTGCGGTTTTCAACTGGCGTTCATCACGGTGCACCTGCCCGCCTATCTGGTTGATCGGGGCATGTCAGCGTCAACCGGTGGCTGGGTGATTGCGGCAATCGGCTTGTTCAACATCATCGGCTCACTCAGTGTCGGCTGGCTGCAGAACCTGTTTCCGAAGCGCTATATCCTGTCGGTGATCTACCTCACGCGTGCGCTTTCGATCGTCGCTTTCATTTCGTTCCCGATCACGACCTTTTCGGCGATCGCGTTCGGCGCTATCAGCGGCTTGACATGGCTTTCGACGGTGCCCCCAACCTCGGCGCTGATAGCGCTGATGTTCGGCACCCGCTGGTTCGCGACCTTGTATGGGTTTTCCTTTGTCAGCCATCAGGTCGGCGGCTTCCTGGGTGTGTGGCTCGGCGGCATTGTGTTCGAGAAGTTCCAATCCTACACGCCGATCTGGTGGCTTTCGGTCCTGTTCGGCGTGTTGTCTGCGCTGATCAACCTGCCGATCGTCGAGGCGCCGGTCAGGCGCGCGGTTGCGCAACCGGCCTAGACCGGTCAATCTATAAGCCTACTCACGACGACAGGAACGGGGAGGCTTTAGCGTTGGCAACGTTCAAGGCGATCAGGATCGACAAGGCGGAGAAGGGCACCACCGCCGCGCTTGGCCAGTTCGACGAAGCCGAATTGATGGAGGGCGACGTCACCGTACGGGTCGAATGGTCAACGCTGAACTACAAGGACGGCCTTGCCGTCACCGGCAAGGCGCCGGTGGTGCGGCGTTTTCCGATGATCGCGGGCATCGATTTTGCCGGCACGGTCGAGCAGTCGACGCATCCGCAATGGAAGGCCGGCGATAAAGTCATCTGTAACGGCTGGGGCATGGGCGAGACCCATCTGGGCGCTTACGCCGAGAAAGCCCGCGTCAAGGGCGACTGGCTGGTGCGCCTGCCGGAACGCATGTCGGCGCGCGACGCGATGGCGATCGGTACCGCGGGCTATACCGCGATGCTGGCGGTGCTTGCGCTGGAGCAGCATGGCGTCACCCCGGCGCATGGTCCGGTTGTTGTCACCGGCGCCGCCGGCGGTGTCGGCTCGGTCGCGATCGCCGTGCTGTCGAAACTTCGCTACCACGTCATCGCATCGACCGGCCGGATGTCGGAGGCCGCCTATCTGAAAGGCCTCGGGGCGGCCGAGGTGATCGATCGGAATGAACTTTCTGGCCCGGCCAAACCTTTGGCGAAAGA
>Ga0210401_10002216_pt1 | contig 21669 bp, 15 predicted proteins | sample IncBWH32MmetaG_FD_150866 | JGI IMG/M metagenome (GOLD analysis project Ga0210401, IMG submission 150866) | Forest soil microbial communities from Barre Woods Harvard Forest LTER site, Petersham, Massachusetts, United States - Inc-BW-H-32-M | ecosystem: Environmental > Terrestrial > Soil >... | reverse complement strand
GGTGATGGTCCTGCTTGTGCCCGCATCTTTGTTCAGTCCGACCAGAAGGTGTCCGCCTCCCATCCGCTCGAAAGCAAAAACGCCGCCGTCCTTCCAGCGCTGCTCGGTTGGACCTTGCGCTACGTGTTCGTGAATTTGGATGAGCGGATCGATGAGGTCTCGCAGCCCGAAACAGTTAGGTTCTTTGCTGTAGTCGCGATAAAAAACAGCAGGATAACCTTCGGAGGTCAGGGTATAGGCATAGGCGAGCATCTTGTTCCTTACGATAGGGCCGCCGACGCCGCCACGATCGGTATCGTGATTTTCTACGAACGTCACCGCTCCCTGAGGATCGATACCGGCAAGCCCGGCATGATCGAGGGAGGACATATCGAAACTGTCCGGACTATTGCACATGTCCTTCAGCGCGAAATGCAGGGGGAAATCGAGGGCTGCGGAGCGATGACCGACGGCGTCAGCCCAGTTTTCGATCAGGGAAATGTTGCCGTCGGCGAACTCGGCGACAGCGAATTTGTTGGCCACCGCGCCGTGGCCGAGGAGCCGTCGCACAAAAATGGTGGAAACGCCCTTGGCGTTATCTAGCCGGTAGCCCTGCAAATCCAGAGCGCGCGTCAGCCAATCGGCGGCATCCAGTAATCCATTGCTGCAATGGTCTTTGGGCACACCATTGATAGGTGCCAGATCGCGGCCAAATTGAAATTGATCGCTGAACACACCGGGGTCTTCCGGCACGTGCGGGTGAAAATCGCCCGGACCTTTTGCAAACCGGCCGGCTCCCAAAGTTCCGAACGCATCAAGGTATTTGAAATTGAATTTACCGTCGTCCCCGTCGCGCTGATTTTCAACCAGATCGACATATACATCGACGCCATTGGCACGCATCATTGCGGCGCAACGTTGCAACTGTTCGCGGGTTCCGTATCGAGTGGGAATGGTGCCCTTCTGATTCTTGGAACCAAGATCGTAATCATCGAACAGATCGTAACCACTGGAGAAGGACCCCGAGGCACCTTTCAGCGGGGGCGGCAACCAGATAGCCGTGAAGCCCGACTTCGCAAGAGCCTGAGCCTGCGAAGCCAGGTGATCCCACCAGAACGGGATCGAAGCATCACCGTCCAAGGGCGAAGGGACTCCGGCGATGCGGCCTGGTGCGAAATAAAAGCCCTGTAGTAACACGCCCATCTGTTCTTCCTACGTAGGGTTAGGCCGTTGCTCCGACTTCCTGTCAAAAGAAAGGATTTCTCTCGCGGCTAGAGCTTGGTGTTCAAGAACTCATTTCCCGAGTGCGTAGTTGACGAAATCCTTGAGCGTGTAGGGAGCAACCTTAGGTTGCCATGTGGGCTCAAGACTCAACAGCGAATGATTATCGCCAAACATGAGACCAAGGAAGACCTCCGCCACGATGCGTCCGCCAACCGGTCCGAGCTGAGGAGTAGTCGTCGAGAGGTTTTCTTGAACGGGAATTTTCACATTCGCCTTATGCTGCATCGCTTCGGCGAGAATGTACGTCCATAGCGGGCAGTTATTCTTAAATACGGGCGGCGCGATGGTGTCGATGCTCACGATCGGAGGGTCAGCGGGGTCTTGCTGGTCTACGCCTTTGCCGATCTGAATTTGAGCGTCGGTCAGCGGGGTCACCCCCATCGCCTGGGCCACGCGTTGTCCGGAGGGAAGGCCAAGCCGCCAACCTCGTTCAAGATTGCGTTGGGGCAGAGAGGAGGGGTCCGCTGCCACCACGGCGGGCAGGTTGACGAGCGGATTCACGACGGAAGTGTCGATGCGATAGGCAAACTGGAGACGGTTTTTGTCGTCGGCATCCGATCGCTTGTCAATGTCTATAAATCGGCCCCAATCAATCGCCCTGTCGGAGACTACCTTGCGGAAGCCTGTGAGGTCGTCCTTAAATCCGGCCTTTATCGAATCCGGAGTAGAAAAAATCGGGAGGAGATTGCCATCGTTCAGTCGGTAGCCTGGCCGAATCATCGAGTGCCCGAGACGATAGCACGCCACCGAGAACTCTACGGGCATGAAGGGCCCGGTCTTCCAATGAAAGAACTTCAATTTTTTCTGGTCATACTTGCCGTTCACCTTCAGGGCATCGAGGACATCGGCTTGAATAATCCGGCTGAGAAAATCGTTCAGAACGACGTACTGGTAGTGGAAACGGACAAGTTTCTGGATCTGCTCGAACGTAAGTGTGGAATTGTCTTTTACCGTACGGTTGTGAAATCGATGGAACAGACCTTGCAGTTGCGACACAATCGTATTCTCGTCGTTGCGTGGATCGCCGATCAGTGCGCGAGCAGGAGTGGCCGAGTTGCGCGGCAAGTCGGTGGATGGAAAATCGCTGCCCGTGAGCGGTGTCCCCAGCAGGAACGACTTCCCGTCGGTGTCGTACATGTACGGTTGGTCGTCGGGGCCTCGTCCGTAGATGTTATCGAGATCGAAAGCCGGTGTCCGGAAATCAGTCAGCGCGTCAGGATCATCCTGCATTTGCAAGCTGCTCGCGGGATCGAACGTAAGGTCGTGATCAATAAACTGACCGAGATAAGTGTAAAGAGCGGGAATACCGCTCTCTTCTGGATCCTTTCCGTCCGTCGGCGGGTCAAAAGTCGCCGACATCTTTTCTCCGAGAGCTTTTAGGTTCTGTTTGATGTCGTCATCATTTTTCCCAAAAATTGCAGGGGGAAGCGAGCGAAATAGTCGACCAAAGCGGCCTTGGAATAACGGGGACCGGCCCGTGCCCATCAATCCGCGGATCGGCGTGCTATGTTTTTGAGCCATCAGTGGACCTCCTGGTCGGAAACTCGATATGGAATGGGGACGGAGGGGTTGCAGCTGAGTCAGCCGACCAAGAGTCTGCAGTTCTGAAGCGCGGTAGTTTGAAAAAACAGAGATTGGGGGACGCGACGAAATACATGGCTAAACCCGCCGTCAGCTTACGAATTGGGTCCGAGTCTATTCCGAGTCGAGATATTGTCAAGTGAAAAGAATATTATTTATGAATCGGGAAGTAACTGCGATGATGAAAGAGGTTGCCAGTCAGAGGGAATTCGATCGGGGTTCCTGGTCATTTTTCGCTGCCGGATAGTGGAGTGTGAGCGGCACGGCTGGTTCAGATCGAATGCTTCCCGAAGCCGACTGTTGCCAAGCCGCGACGAACCCAGGTTTCCCCATTTCGCGCCCAAGCATGACTGGGCCTTAGCGTCAGAACAAAAGACACACTCCGTCGTCTGCTCAGGAATCCGACGCCGCATCGTCGGACGGACGAGTAGCGGAGCTTCTTAGCCTCGCCGTGATTCCCGCAATGGCAGTCAGAAGCGTGGCGATGGCGGTGATATACCCCGCTCCAATCTGAAAGAGCGACGCCTGGGCATAGAGCAACCACGCTCCGACTCCAATAATCGCCGCAATCATGATGAATCGCAAGACTTGCCAGGTGCTCTGCTGTTCTTCTCTTTGCCACGCTGTAATTTCCTTTTCGTGTTCGGGGGAGCGTATGAATTTGCGGAAACTCTCGTTAATGAGGCGGTACATAGGCCGCCTGTAAATAAGTTGCTTTTGTTCTAGTTGGCGGATGGCCGGCGCATTCTTGGGGTTTGCCCAGCCGTCCAACGCGAGTTGATAGAGAACCAGTCGCTCGGTTGTCGTCAGTCCGGCCCACAACATGCGGTAGTAGGCGTCCGCACGGTCGAGCACCATCTCCACCAATTGCTCGCGGGAGGGGAACGTCGGAGACCGCATGTGGGATTCATTCGGTGCGCCGGACGGCGGCTGAAAGTTGAGAAGTAGTTCTTTCCCCACTGTTCTCAGCATCGGCATGGACGAGCACTCCAGGCAAATTCGTCCGGCGATCTGAGCAAATCCCCCATCCTCGTGGCTGCTGGGGACCCACCTCTCCCAATCGCAGAAGAACCTGTCGACTGCCTGCGCAAGAGCATCCTCGTCTTTGTTTGGGAGCTTTACTTTCGAGAATTTGTCGAGCGCGTGTGCCCAACGCTCCAGCAAGAGACTTGCGGTTTGTGAGTCTTTTGCGTCGGCCAAAACGCTTTGGCGTTCTTCCACTAGAAAAAACAACAAATCGACCGTCGAGACCAGAACCAACCGCTGTTCCGGTTTGTCGAGTAGCTTCTCGAGGAGAAGAAGCCTTGTCTGATTCCAAGCACTGTTACGCATGTTGAAATCGAAGTGATCAATAACAATCGCACCGGGGCTGCTGCTTGTGTCTTGAACTTCCCAAGCTTGGTTCCCGGTGCCTAGGTTTCGCAGATCTCGAAACTCCAGTTGGTTAACACTGTCCTCTTCCAGATTCCGAAGCTGTGCGGTTTTGCCCGAGCGTGGGAGACCGATCACAAGGGAATTTCGCCGGATATCCGAAACCTTCCTCCAGTAGACAGGCTCGAGATTCGTGGCTCGCTCTACGTTGGTGAGAAAAATCTCCTTAGTAAGACTGAGCAGCCAAATTACCAAAGTTCCCAGAAACAGCAGGAGGATGAGCCAGGCCCAAGGTTGGAGTCCGCGCCACTCCTGATATTGTCCCCACACGGTGAACTTGGGAGCCCGGGAGTCCCCTCGCCACTTTAGGGTAAACGTGACCGCCGTTGGCCGCAGCCAGAACCGTTCCCATGACTTGCATTCATCGGTCTCGGTGGTGCCCAGCCCTCTGATCTCAGAACCAAGTTCATTTGATGGAAAAGTCAGGGCGGCACGAGCGGCGAGTCTTTCTATGCGATCATCCAGGCCCAAGTCAGGCCGATTTCTTTTCATTTCTGGCGGACAGGGATTAATCGCAGGCTCCGCCTCGATACTTGGTTCGTTGCTGGTGCTGAAAAAAAGATTGTCCTGCCCGTTTATTTTCTCAATAATTTTATCGTATCGATCCAGACCCACACCGAGGCGAGTCTTGGCAATATCAGCCGCTTGAAGGAGCTTGTAGTAATTGGCGATGCGATTTTTCCGCAATACCAGGTTTTCTCCCAAAACTGCTTCGTCATGTTTTAGAGAAAGTACGCCAACCGCGTCATAGGCGTATTTGAAGAAGCCAGCGCAAGGAACCACGCTGATACTCACTATGAGACTGGCGGCGGCGAGTGCATAAAGCGGGTTGGAGAAATTCTGTGTCTGCCTTCGCAGCTCTTGCAGGTGTTGGTACAACGCCAAGTCATGGGTGAACGGTTTGAGCTTGCCGGAAACGAGAATTGCGAATACTCCTATAGCCAGGGGAAAAATAGCGAGCGTAATCCATCCGGCCAAGGGCTCTGATGTTGAGGGAGCATTAATGCGCAATAGCCAAAGCCGACCAAATCCAACGAGCAACGCTGCCAACACGGAAAAGACGCAAAGTATCTTTCCGCATCGAAACAGAGACGCTGAGGAGTAATGTAGGCAAATGATCGCAAATAGGATCGAAAGAAATGCCACACCAACGGTCGTGCCGACCAGAGGAGTCTCACGCAAACTGTGATAGCACGCTACGTACAGCAAAGACAAAATCAAGTTCGCGCCGAATACCTGAAGGTACTTCATGGAGAAGTCTCGGCAGGGCCACACCATTCGTGGCACATAGTCCCAATGGAGTGTTGCTCGGAACAGAAGATACGAAAGAGCCGCGATGGCCAGGAGAAAAAAGTAAGACACCAGAAAAATGGAGCAAACCAGAATGATGGATAGGTCAAGGGTCAACTGGCGATCGCTTTCCTGGAAAACGAGAAGATAGGTGGTTTGATCAGCCGAAAGGCCTGGAAGCGGGAAGTTTGTGAGGTAGGCCCGTTCCGTTTTTCCTCCGTAGGAAATGTTAAGAGGAGTATCTGTAGCGCTGGTCAGCCATGGGTGGAGTTCGGAATTGTTTTTTGATTCCTCGCAGAAATTCTCCCGCATGTCCCGGAACGAGTCGGAATCAAAAAGTACATCGCATTTTTCGTTGATTACCGCGAATCCATATCCGGGGGGTAATACGGGATCGATCAGGGACATCGGCCGAAACACCAGCACTTGAATGGCAATGTTCTCCGTACCCGTTATCTTAGCTCTGCGATCGAAGGGCGCTGCAAGAACGGGCGCGAATTCATTAGTATTCGGCGACAAGACCGGCTGGAAATAGGAACTTCTCGAAAGATCCCTGCCAGCGGGGAACGCCGGGCATGCATTGCGCTTTCTTTCTTCCAGGGACTCGGCCCATTCCATCTCCAGTTTGACGGCTTTATAGAATGCAAACCGACTTAGGTCTACCAGTGGGGTAGCTACTTTTCGGATATCCAGCTTGGCCACCTGGTGACCGTAGCAATCCGCCCAAAAAACAATCTCAAAATACGGATACGAGATGTTCGGCTCGTCCTGAACCTGAAAATCCCCCGCTAATTTGGGTCCTCTTTCAAAGGCCTTCTTGAACGCCGTCGTTTCTTGAAGCTGCTGCAATTGAGCAAATGCACTCTTCTGCTCGCTGCTGAAATTCGTTTTTATCCGGTCGGCGATTATTTTCAGCGCCTGGTCGGTACGTGCAGTCGAACGCTGAAGAAAGCTAGCGTACAACAACATCAGCATTACCCCGGCGGACACCAGGAGCAGCGTAAACCCCAAAAGAATTCCGTCTCGTGGGCGAAAACGCTCCGTATTGCTCATGTATTGGAGTTTGAACCACGGCCAACTGAAGCCGAGCAAAATAAACGCGGACAATGCCAGCCAAATTAAGACCGAGTAAGGAAGCGCATGGCTGTCTGCGTCGACTCTGGAAACTATTCTGAGTCCGACTAAAACCAGAGCCCAGCGGCTGCCCTCGTCGAAACCATCGCCCATCGCAACTGGGGAAGGCTGCGCATAGAGCAGATAGTTTGTTCCTCCGATGGCCACGCGTGTCGCGGAACTTCCGTGCGACAACTTGTCTAGTTTTGCGGCTACCGGCTTCCTAGCCGGTCCCTTTGCGTCGCTCCCACTTGCAGAGCCCCCGGACGAACTCGAATCAGACGTGCTCGTCCCTGCCGACTGCTGGGTGCCTCCTCCCAAAAATCCAAATACATTCTGTTTTGTACTGATGTCGGCACCTTGGGATAGGATCGACCGCAAGTTGGCTATACGCGGACCGTCCTCGGACTGCTGAAACAAGACCTGCCCGGTTTCATCCGCTACCAGAATGTCATCAAAGGAATTCTTGTACTCCTGGAAGGCGTTGTGCACCCACTGCTTCATGTCCATTTGAAGAAAGTACTCGGTTTGTTTGTCGTTTCCATTTGATTCTGGTTTTTCGATCGGAGGGCAAGGAACAGAAATGACGAGTTGGGCGGAGGTTTCGAGCCACTGTAGGCGGACCTTATCGGAGTGACCCCCGAGACAGTCTAGAAATCTCCGCGTTGGAGGTTTTTCGTCCCATGATCCTTCGAGATATGTCTTGGAATACGCCATGGCTTGAAAGCAATTGCCGTAGATTTCCTTATCCTGACACTTGTCTTCTGTGGTGTCGCCGGTGGACTGCATGAGTTTGGCCAGGGAACTTACGGAGAGGTGCGCGCGCTTGAATTGCGCGTTCAATTGCGCGGAAAGCCGGTTGAGAGTGCGAAAGTCCCGTTCAATCAGATATTGTCTCTGACCATCCACATAGTAATTCTCATAGGCGATAAAGAATCCAAACAGCACTCCCCAGGTCACCAGAAGGAGAATGATCCTGCGCAGTTTTTCACTCGGTTTTTGCAGGAGGCACCTCCGCAATCAAACTCCGAAGAAGGCCTCATACCTTCCTCGATTTTCTGTAGACCTCAGTAGATCCGAATTGTGCTGCCAACGACGCTTCGAAATAGGGTTTAGAGGAGGGACACTACCACAGGAAATAGATAACCGATACCAATATTCAGCGAAGTACTACCGTCGCGGATTTAGAGATCGTGCTCAACCACACGGCCTGAACGAGCGACTCAGGTTTCGACACCCCTGTTTCTTTGGCCGCTTGAATTCATTGTTGAATTCAAGCGCCTCGGCGCTGCTTGAATCCGCTACTTCGCCCGCAACTTCCGCGATCCATGCGCGCCCCGCCGCGGCGTTTGTGAATTTCAGGAACAGGTTTGACTGAACATCTTTGTTGAATCCGCCAAAGATATTTCCCTGGATATCAACTAGAGCCAGAGTAGGAATGGCCATCGGAACATCTCGAGAGTTCATGAGTGCTGCCCAGACCGATGACCGTCGGTCCGCCGTTCTGGGGCCAGCGGAGATACTATAAAAATAAATAGCTAATTCAAATAAAAATACTATATATATCCATTACCATCCAAAGTCAGTTCCTGAGGCATCCGCATGAAGAGAAACAAGGAATGCGTAGTGATTGGCGCCGGGCTAGCCGGTTTGGCTGCGGCCTACTATCTGACCAACAAACATTGCAAAGTGACTGTTCTCGAAGCGCGTGATCGTTTAGGTGGACGGGTCCTGACCCACCATTTTTGCGAAGCGCCAGAACTCAATTGCGAATTGGGCGGGGAATGGATCGGCAAAAACCATACGACAATGCGTGATCTTTGCGAAGTGCTGAACCTTGGACTGCAAAAGCATCAATACGCGAATTCCTTCTGGAACCAGCTCACCCCCGCAAAGTTGATCCCGCCCAGCCAGTGGTGCATGTCGGCGGAGGCACTTGCTATTTGGCAAAAGTTCCAAGCGGACTTCAAGGAATTTGGACTCAAACGCCTCAAGAGAATGGACCAGATCGACTGGTGGACGCAGCTAAAGGAGCTGGGTTTTGAACGAGAGGATTTGCTTCGCCGCGACATGATGGACAGTACGGATTTTGGTGAAACAATCCGTATGAATTCCGCTTACACTGCTGCCACGGAGTACCTAAGCACCAAGAACGAGAAAGTGGATGATAGCGACGAGATGGACTTCAAGGTCCGTGGCGGCAACTCGCGTCTCGTAAATGCGCTGGCCCGAAAAATCGGACTCAAGAACATCAGGACGGAGCAGGTGGTCGTCGGAATCCGCCACATTAACAGGCGGGTTCAGGTCCAGGTGGAAGGTTCCGGCAGCACAATCATTGCGGACTATTGCGTCTGTGCGATTCCGGCGCACTGCTTGATCGATATCGATTGGGGAAAGAAACCTCCGAAGGAGCACTTGGAAGCCGCAGCCCAATTGCAGTATGCCCGTATCACGAAGACAGCGGTTTTATGTTCACGCCGATTCTGGCATGAGCCTCGCACGGGTGGCTATTCGGTTTGCACGAATCTCGCCTCCGATTTTTGTTTTGACAGTACCTTTGGCCAGAAAGGTACAAGAGGTATTCTTTGCAGCTACGCCATCGGTGACAAAGCGATTGACATCGCTTCGTCTCCGCAAGACGAGCTCAAGTACTGGATTGTCGAAGATGTTGCCAACGCAAATGGCTTGAACTGGAATGCGGAGGATAGCAAGAAAATCGCCTTGGCGCTCCAGCAGCAGCCTTGGCAGGCGGACCCGTACACTCGGGGTGCATACGCGTTCTATCGCCCTGGACAATGGTTCACAGTGCGGACCACGTTGCAGAAGCGATTCGGCCGGGTGTTTTTCGCCGGCGAGCATATCGCGGACTGGCAGGGTTTCATGGAAGGCGCGGTGCAAACCGGCTACGATGCCGCCAGAGCAATCTTGGAGGCTTGAGAGCCCGCCGATTACTTACAACGTTGGGCTTGATCCAATCGGCGAAGAACGCTCTCGAACCCGCGTCGTCTGAACAGTCCTGAAAGTAGCGCGACCCTTAGCTCCACCATTGACTATCTCTATGCCTCTTCTACGGCTCTCACTGTCACTGCCACCAAACCTAGCTTCTGCCAATAACCGATGCTTGGCTTCTGGGCTACGGAACCAACACTTACGGGTCCAGCGCAGTAGAAAAGCATCACTGGGCCCGAAATGATGCCTCTCATCTGGACCAAGTACCTGCCGAACACCCGAACGAATTAGACTTCCATTTGCTTTGCTGTCTCGACCAAGCTCTGCGAGCTTTCATTCCTGCTAGCCGAATCTCGACGCACTACTTACGTCTTTTGAGGACTCCCTTGTCAACGTCTTGCAGAAGTTCACTAAGCGAGATCCCAAACCCTTGAGAAACAGTTAGCAGGGTACGCAGTGATGGGATACGTTTACCTCGTTCGATGAGGCTCATCGCGGTACGATGCAATCCGCAGTGGTCGGCGAAGGCTTCCTGAGAGAAACCCCGCTCAGCTCGCAGATCCCGCAACCGCTTTCCAAGCGCCAAAAGAACTTGTTGCATCTTGGAGAGTCTGGCGATACGATTCCGAATCGTCTACAGACAGACCGACGACAGACAATTAGTAAACACTAAATCAATCGCAGCATCGGGAGCATTGCGAACTGCCAGATTGAAGGTGACCGGCACGCTTGACGATATCGAGAAATATGGCGCTGTCCGTCGATAAGAAGCAAGGGGCCACTCATTGAGCGATTCCGTTGCGGAGAAAGCGGGCACGGCGGGGGAAAGCCGAGCGCCGGAATCAGAAGTTGAGTTGTTTTATGGGTGAGCGACAGTAATGTCTAGCTCTTTCAACGCTGCGAAGTTCGCAGTCTTCCCTCTTTCCAACGGAAAAGTAAAGCTAGAATTCCCGGCAGCTGAAAACGCGGAGCTGGCTAGCTTAGAGGATGAGGATTTAATTGGAAAGATCCACTCAGGCGACCAAGGCGCACTAGGAGTTCTCTTTCATCGCTACGCTAACCTCGTACGCAGTGTCGGAAAACGTATTTTGAAGGATGAAGGCGAAGCAGAAGACCTCGTCCAGGATGTTTTCCTCTATCTCTTTAAGGGCTCTTCGGCCTTCGACAGCAGGAAAGGTCCAGCGCGTTCCTGGATTGTGCAGAACATCTACTATCGAGCAATTAATCGACGCCGATACCTGTCATCGCGGCATTCGCTGTTCGGGACTGCGCCTAAGCCGTTACTCGATCTTGAGGCGAGAGCTACTGACCACAGGAGTTCTGAGACCGCGATTTTTGAGGGCGCATTGGTGCAGGAGATCCTCAAGAGCTTGACTCCAGAGCAATTCGAGACGATGCGTCTCTTTTTTTTCGAGGGCTATACACTTGCCGAGATCAGCGAGAATCTCGGCCAGTCGCTCGGTAATGTGAGGCACCACTATTACCGTGGCCTAAACAAGTTGCGGGCGCGTTTATTTCTGGAATGATCATATCCCTGGCGACGTTATGCTAAATAAGCTGCCGACCAATGCGCCAGACAGAATTGCTATGGACCCGCATGAAGAATTTCTCGAGCTTTGCGCATTGTCAACTTCGGGCGAGTTGACCGCGGGCGAGCAGGAAACGCTCGCGAAGCACCTCAAGGATTGCGCTGGCTGTCGCAAAGCGATACAGCAATTCGAGGCCGTTGTAGATAGAGCCGTTCCTGCGCTTTCGCCCCATCTTGGCGATGACTGCAATGCTCCGCCAAGCCCTTCCGCAGACGCCCTAGCGGAAGCGCGATTGTTCGAGCGTTTGTCACGAGAGAAGTACACCTCCAACGGTACTTCCTCAGAGCCCTCGAATGGAGCTCCGACGTTTGTGCAGGGGGCATCCGGTGTGCGGAAGTCCATTGAGCGCTTGGAGTCGTACCTCCCCTACGCAGCAGGGATCATTCTTATCGTGACGCTCGGAATGGTGCTTTTGCGAAAAGACGACAAGCATGTTGCAGATATTTTGCACGGGCTGGAAAACCAAAGTCAGCTAGCCGCGGGTTCTGGGCGAGCGAGAGTTCCAGGGAATCTGGATGAGGCGAATCAGCAGCAACTCGCCGAACGCGACAAGGTTATTTTGGAACTTCGGACTCAGGTCCAACGGCAGAGCGCAGAACTCGCCAGCCTTCGGGCTCGCGAGCAAGACCTACAAAGTCACGTGCAGGTGACTGAGGCGGAGAAGAACCGCTCCGTGGCGGAACGGGACGCTCTCGCGCAAAAGGCAGACGCTGCTGAAACATCACTTTTGAAGCTACAGAACGATTTGCAGGTGGCCGTACAAGCTCGGGAGGGGGACACGCTCCGTTCTTCAACTATCGAAGGTAAGCTGGCAGAAGCCTCGACCTTGTTGGGCGACCGGGACAGGACCATTGGACAATTGCAGTCCTTGCTCGACCATGACCGAGACATCCGTGAACTCATGGGCGCGCGGGACCTTTATATTGCCGAGGTTTACGACGTGGCCCGCTCGGGCGAAATGCAGAAACCGTGTGGGCGTGTTTTCCTGACAAAGGGCAAATCTTTGATTTTTTATGCTTATGATCTTGACGAAGCTCCGGGCCTGAAAAATGGCAGCACTTTCCAAGCTTGGGGAAGTCTCGGTCCCGATCGGGAACACGCGCTGAACCTGGGCGTCTTCTACGAAGACAATGTGGCAAAGAAGCGCTGGATTGTCCGCTCGGATGACGCGAAGACGCTTCAGCAAATCCAAGCTGTGTTTGTGACCATTGAGCCCAAGGGCGGCAGCGACAAGCCGAGCGGCAAGCCATTTCTCTTCGCGTACCTTCGTGCCGATCCCAACCATCCCTGAGGACGAAAGCGGGCCGCTACAGACCGCCGTGAGCTCCGAAATTCTCCTCGGTGAGCAGCCTTCCAAGACCTAGGCTCATCTATCGAGGGTCAGCAGCCACACCCAGTATTACCCTCGGCGTACTTCGCCGGAGGACAAATCGCAACGAGAGGTACATTTGGGGTACACGGAGCAGCCCAGCCAAATAATTCCTTTCAAATCAAGGAGAAAGAATGGTGGAGGCGGGGGGAGTCGAAAAGCGAGCTGGTACTGATACTACGCAACTTATTGATTTTACGAAGTCATAGAACCAGCAGAATTTGGTGAATCAGCCAAACCCGTTACAATTTCCGTTACAACTCCCGACGAAGCCGCCGCGTTGCAAAGTTTGACCGCGCGGTTATGCGACAGCTCATGCTGGTATTTATGCCAATTTGGTACAACTCCAGAAGGCGTTTGGCTGGTTAACTCAACGACTTCGAGCTAAGTAGGCAAAACTGGATTCAGCGCAGACAAATCAGCATGGAGTTGTTGCACGTCCATCAGCACTCGATTGCACACATCATCGAGCCGACGTATGTCGTTGCTCTTGTAATCTGCGTCGTGACGTAGCCGCTTCAAACGGTTGCCCTCAATTCCGAGCGTATGACAAGCCGCATCCAGATTACTTGAATATCTTTGCCAACACCATGCATGCGTACCGGGCGGTCCCTGCGGCTTCGGTCCACAATTACGCTCAGCGCGAGCATAGGCCAAGTTGAAAATGAAATAGTAAGCCCGGCTGATGGCTGTCCGTTTTGACGCCTCATCGCCGTTCATGGCAAGCGTTTGGGCGAGCCTTAGGTACTCCATCCAGTCAAATGGCATTCAGACAAGCTCAAAATCAAAATTCAATTTTGCGGCTAATTGGTTCGGTTGCTGCAACCACCAGCGGGTGTCAAACGATTTCAAAGCCGTTCTCGCATCGTCTAGGCTTCCAGCAAACAAAACCAGGCAAAAGAGAGTTCGATATCCCTCGTCATCTTCAACGATGGCGAGGGTCTTCAGTGCAGATTCACCGAACGCAGCCCTGATGTGTTCTTCTGATTGCAGCAAAACGGTTCCTAAGCCGTTAACGGCAACGAATCTCAAGGTTTCATGCCGATTCGTCTTTATAACAAACCGAGAATTCAAATCATCTGCATTGGAACTCGACTGTATTTCCTGAGGCCTCGTAAACGCTCCCAACAGGTCCAGGAATTGCGCATCTTGATGTGCAGTTATTTGTTTCTTCGAAAATGAATCGTCTTGCATAAACCGCCTCGGCGGCTGAGGAGCCACCTGTGAAACCAATTGCGACACTTTCATCAATGCACTCATAGTTCGCCGTCCAGTCCGAGGACTTCGAAAATGTGTGTCTCATCTGCGTAAAGTTGATCGGCTATTTGATCTATGGTCGTGGTCGGCTTGTGTTCACGAACCAACCGCACAAACAACGCATTCGCATGAACGTTGGAGGCGTCGATGACAACGCTAACCCCGATGCGTGTAAGGACAATGCCTTGAAACTCCGAATCACCACTCAGCAGTTCGTAAGCCGTAGTACTTAGCAGTGGTGCCGTAATTTCCTTGCGAGGTTTATCTTGAAGCTGTACGTGCATCGCCAAGACAAAAAGTTGTGATTCGAGTTCAGAATGCTCCAGCCCTAGAACTGCATGAAGGCCAGTTTTCACGGTCTCTATTAGTTTTTCCCTGTTTGACCAGTCCGGATTGTCGGCGGTAACGACGATCTTCGCAGGAGTAACTTTAAATGAGGTCACGGGCAATGCACGGCGAAGTTCAACTGCACAATCAGTCGCCTTTTCACGGCTCCGGGCTTCCACACCATCTATTGAGAACCCATGGGGCTTCAGTGCCCGAAGCAGATTTTCAATAATCCCCGTTGGCGGAGCGAACGCCTTAACGATAGGTACCTTAAAGGTGCCCGTATACTCAATCTGAGCATATGGAATTTGGATTTTGTTCTTTGCGGGTCGGTCTGAGCCAGTTTGCATATTCGCCTCAGCGGGGCGAGAAGTGTAGCCAATCTGAGTTGTGATGTCACCTCCAAGTATACAGAACGCAATCTTGATTTGCCCTAGAGCCAGGCCGGGTGTGCCCATTTGCACAAAAAGCGGCCCGAAAGCCGCCCTTCACCTCATCAGAGAACTGTCGAGTTCCCTTCATCCCGCGACGAGTTCGCAAGTCACCGCTCGATCCCACTCCCCGACGACGCGATGCGTTCCCGCTTTTGCGGCTCCGCAATTCTGACTTCCAGACCCCTGCCGCGAAGCACAATTCACGGGAGCCAAGCTATTCCGATTTAAGGTCGCTCGTTTCATCGAGCGCAACTCTTAGTCTAGTTCTAACGAATCCAACGATGGCGTTATCAATCACCTTGGTGACGCTGGAATTCATCCCTTGTCCAATCCGCCGTTCGATCTTTTCCCGACTTTCAATCGCGATTCGACAAAAGTAGGGGAACATTTCGTGAAACGCGACTTCATCTCCGCGACTGAAACTCTTGTGGTGAAAGAAAAACCGAATAGTATATTCGCGGTCTATCGGAGGAATGAGTTCGGTTAGCACATGATGAAGCGCCTTGGAACCGGCGACGATCTTCGCCTGCGCTTGGTACTTTTCCCCCGTTTGGAGGTCTAACCAAGAAAATCCGGCATCATCCAGATGGGCTTGAAAGCGGTGAATTCTTGAACGAATAGGAGGCAGCCCCTCTATGTCAGGAACGAATTGAGCCGCGTTGGGGTGCCATCCAATACAAACGGTGAGTAGGTATTCTTTCATAAGAATTTGGGGCTGCAAAGTAATAGCAAATTTGCCAGCGTCTAATCGACCCGAAGGGATGTACCGAAACTGGGGATAGCCTTCTGGGCGTTGCCTGTTGCATTCATCCGCTTGCTTAGCCAGGTGTTCTTTTATCTTCTCGAACTCGGCCGACGCCTGCTTGGCGGCTTCGGCGGCGTAGTCTCTTTTTACGAGTTGTTCCCCAGACTCCACGTCCAAATCATCCTTTAGCTCGCTCTCCGCTCGGTACATCTTCTTAGCAAATGGATTCGTGATTTCGTCGCTCATGGCTTGTCTCCACAGATATGATAGCCCACGAAACGATAGGAAGGCTCGCCATGCCGTTGCCAACGCTCAGCGCCGCTCAGGTCGATTGGGTTGTTCAGCGAGTTGTGGCGTACATCGGACAACAACGGCAGACCTACCGACCCGGCGCTGCACCTCTCGGCTTAAGGCAGAAGAGCGCCATGCGCCCCTTTTTCCCAGAGTCTGCTCTCGATTCGACTCGGCTTGTAGTCCTTGCCGGGCAGCGGGTCAATAATCCGCCGTTCTACGGCGAACTCATCAAGATGGGTTTCGAGGCAGCCTCTTTGCCAGACTTCTCGCTTATGGCCGCAATCACGTTCGTGGACACCGTGGTCTCTCACGAGGTGTTCACGGACAGACTGCTCTTTCACGAACTCGTTCACGTCGTTCAGTACGCGAAGTTAGGATTGCAGGAGTTCGCGTCAAAGTACGTGAGGGGTTTCCTGAACGGTGGTTCCTACGAAGCCACTCCGCTGGAAAGAAATGCCTACGAATTGGATGCTCGGTTTGCCGAACTGCCAACGAAGCCTTTTTCGGTCGCCGATGAGGTTCAAAGGTGGATTGATACCCACCAGTTCTAAGTTGGAGTAGAACACCTAAAGCGAGGTACCCCTCCGAGTGGCTCCCGGCACTCGGGTTTACCAGCCCGACGATACCAGTAGGCGGCGTTGCTCTGGTCGCCCTCCTTGCGGTGCAGATAGGCATGTACCCACGCTCCCTCGATGCCTTCGTCCTGCTGCGCGGATTCGTGCGCCCGCTTCCAGTCGCCCTTTCCATCCCACTACAACGCGGCGAGGGCGTGCGTGAGTCCGGCTGGCGGCTCGGTCGCGGAGAGCGATTGGCGAAATTCGTCCAAGGTCATGGGCACAAGCCCTCGTGCAAGATCGATCCCCGAAAATGCCTGTTCGGTAGGGTTTAATACCTACAGGCGAACTCACTGAGTTTATCGCTGCCGATGGGACGGGTCAGAATCTTGAATTGATGCGGCCCATTCAAGCGTGCGGGGTAGTGATTCTGTCCAACACTGTATAGGCCGATTCCACACGCCATCTTGATCTGCATCGGCGGGTGTGAGCCGTCCTTGGATTCCAGCACGCCTGCGCCAACTGTCTTGATTCCCGATTTTGTCTCGGAGCGAGTGGCGGCGGTAACAGTCAGCGTTAGCGGATAATCTTGAGTCCGGTCGTCGATGATCGAGCGCGTCGTCAAATCGAAAGCCTGACCAGATGACAAGAAGAAGTAGGATGCACCGTCGTGTTGCTTTCCATCATGGATTGCGACCTGGCCACCTGCGACGAAGAATGAATCGCCGTGGACTACAATCGCAGCCGACTGGTCAATTCCGATTCCTAGTAGTTCGGGATGAGCGGATATTACTGAGTGCAAGTCGTTCTCGCGGCCTCTTGCGTCGATGTGCTGATCGATAGCGGAGTTGGCAAGCAGTCCGAAACCTGTTTCATGGCCCGGAACCATCATGATTCGACTGTCGCCGTTTGGGTTCTTGGCGCTCCCTGGGTCGCCTCTGACCAAGAACGAACCCTGAATCGTTGCTCCAGCTGAACTGCCTCCAACTACGCCACCACGCGCCAGCAGCGATTTGATTTCGCGCTCCACGGCGGTATCGAGATAAGCGTCCGTCAGCCTCCACTGACGCCCTCCGTCAATCCATACGCCAGAAGCGCGTCGCAATGGTTCGACAAAACCATCAGAGTTTGCGCGTACTCGATCTCTGGTGTGTAGTACGGTGACATGCTTTAAACCGAACAACTCCGAGCGCGACTTCCCATACCTCTCCTCAATATCTTTGTCCTGCAACGCGGTGGGAATCACCACGAACTTCGCATTAGGCCCTCCAGCAAGCGCGACAAATCGCCCCTTAACCTCATTCGTCGTTTCGCCGCCGCCGACAATTACCAACCAGCCCTTCCCCGGGCCGACTGTAGGTTGGTCATCAGTTTCCACTTTCGCTCCATATCCATCCGGGATTATAGCTGCGAGAATCAGGAGTAGAATCAGAACGAGTTTCATAATTCTGTTCTACCCTGCGACAGACAGCACGTTTTCGAGTGTCCGGGATATGCTACGACAATTCGACGATTCATCGTGTTTCCTTGGGCTTTTCTAGAACAGCCAGTACCTTGTATGTTTCCGATTGTGTTTTCTTTCCGTCCAGGCTCACCACCCACATTAACTTGGCTTTATCGCCGTTGAACTCGGCCTGAATGCTATCCACTAAAGGTACCCGGCAATTTCGGTGGCTTCCTGCTGCACCCGCCATGTGCTCTGCGAACTTACTGTCGCAATTGACGACCGCCGCACGGCCATCAGGCAGCAGAAGAGTGAACGTCGCACCGCGCACATGGTACGAGACTTCGTGAGCAGGGCTGGCTGAACCAGTGGTAGTGGTAGACCCGGTACAGTTCACGCTGTCCAAACTTCCGTTGCAGTTCACATTGGAGTTGGCAGTCGAAGTAAACCGGCTAGGCACTACGTATGTGTAATCGGTCTGGTTGTCTTGACGGTTCACTATCGTCACATCAAATTTCTGTTTCTCTGCGATGCCGCCGAAGCGCACACAAGGATCAAGGCTAGGAATCCGCATCTCATCAGATCACCCCAAAGCCCGTGTTCGAACGGGCGTCTCACAACCATTTTGCGACACCACCGTGGTGCGAGCATGTTCCCTGTCGGGTATGGCTGAAACTGTAGCTCTTATCGCGGCACTGTGCTGTCGCTCCTTTCGGAGCGCTGGAACAAGTCTCTGGCCGTTTTACCGTTTCTCCCTTGCTGTTCACGTAAGTCCCGTTGTCCGTACAGTTCTTGTCCTTACCCTCTGCCTGGTTGGACTGTGCCTTTGCACTTGATGATCCTGAACTAGGAGCGCTTTGCGAAGGTGCTGGGTTTTGACCAATTGCCTTGAATGGGACCACAGCTAGAAGCAAGGCCGCAGCCGCTAACAATTTGTGTCTGGAACGCATCCGTAGTCTCCTCGAATCTCTAAGGCCGGACCAATCTGTTAATGCTGAGACGAAGTAAGAGTCGAGTCTACGGTATCGACCAATGGTAGTGTTCAGATGGGTACCACATCCGAACTTTTGTGCGCAACGGTCTGAAGGGGCAAATCGTGGCGAGACAACGTACGTCTAGTGAGGAGTCTCCGCTTGAGATAAGCTTCACTCGGAGGATTCATGGACATTCTGGCAGCGATAAGCGCGAGGAAAGAAAGCTCGAAAAGCAGTTAGGCAAGCTGAACGACCAATTGAATGGTGTACGAGCGGCTGCAAAAGCATTGGGCGGCTCTGCGGAGCGCGAAGTTGTCGGCGCGAAGAAGCGCGTCCTATCAGCTGCTGGCAGAGCGGCGATTGTGAAGGCGGCGAAGAAGCGGTGGGCGAAGGTTAGGAAGCAGGCGAAGAAGGTTACAGGGTAGTCAGATTTCGATGTTGCCTTTGCTTTTGGGACGCAAGGCTCTAATGCAACTTCGCATACTCAGTTTTGGCCTGCTTTAGGATCGGGATGTCGGGGTCGGCGTCTTTCCACAGCGTGAGGAAATCCTTGTAGGCGGCGAGTGCGCGGACGCGGGCGGCATCGGCGTCCGCGCCCTGCGAGGTTCTCGACTGCAAGGCATTGGCACGAGCCACGCCCAGATGCGCTAACGCTCCCGTCCAGCAGTTCCAGACGATGCCGCTGTGGTCGAGAATCTTCTGAAACTCGGCGGCGGCAGCGCTGCCCTGTCCGGCTGCTAAGTACGCCTCTCCGCGAATGTACGTCGTATAGAGGCAAGACGTGTTGATCACGAATGGAATGTTTCCCAACTCGACGGGCAAAGCAGCTTGCAGGGCATTCAGGGTGGCAGTTGGATTCTTTCTTTCCAACGCCAATTGTCCTTGAATCGCAGGCAGCCAGAGCGACTGCACCTGCGTGTTCAATGAAAAACGTTGCCCTAACTCACTGGCTAAGGACTCGGCTTGTGTCGTGTCGGCCGCCATGGCAAACGCAAGCCCGGCTTCCGCTTCGGCTCCCTGACTGGTGGGAGCAAGCTTGAGAGCCTGCGCCGCTAGCTGCGGGGCCTCTGCAACTCTGCCGTAAGCGGCTTCCCGCTGAGCGGCAATCGCCTGATATATTGCGCCGCGTTCCTTGTGGTTAGCACGGAGGGCAGAATCAACTGCTTGCTTGGTTAGTTCGCGCGCCCTGCCCACATGGCCAGCGAACGCCTCGGTGTCGGATGCGAGCGCCAGCGTATAGTAGTCGTATTCAGGCTTCCGCTCATACCACTGTTGCTGTTCCGCCATGGCTTCAGAGTCCGCCGCTATAAAAGCGAGGGCGTAAAGAACATTATGGATCGTCCTGTCATCCAGTTTTCGTACTTGCGCTTCGCCGATGATCTCGCGTGCTTCGCCGAAACGCTGCAAAGCGAGGGCGTAGCTGGCGAGATTCTCGTAACTACTTAACTGATCGGGTGCAAGGCGCAATGCTCGCCGAGTGACTTCTGCGGCTTTCGCATACTGCCCCTGTGCGCAATATACTGCGCCCAAATTGCTATAGGCTTCGAGTTCCAGCGGGTAGCTTTCAATCTCTTCCTCGTATGTCTGGGCGGCTTTATCCAATTCCCCGGAAACAACATAGTAATAAGTCGCGGTGATCGCCAGCTTTTCCCGCTCGCTGACATGTTCTCGCAACTGAAATGCCTTGGTGTAGTATTCGGCGCCGCGCCCTACCTCGCCGAGACTGTAGTACTCACTTCCTAGTGACGCATAGCCCATGGCAAAATTCGGATCGAGCTCGATGGAACGTTGATCGTAAGCCAGGGCTGCCGCGACACCTTTCTCGTTAGAAATCTTACCGCCAAGGCTGAACGCCTTCAGAGCTTCGAGCGAGGACGTGGTGGCCTCAGACAGTGGGACATCTAACTTCTGCACCGTAGCCAGTGACTCGCCCAGTTCGCCGCGCAGCTTGGATGCCGCTTGGCCCAGCGTGTCCAGCACCTTGTCCTTGGACGCCGCCGTCACCTGCTGCTCGGCCAGCGTGTCTCCGCTCCGGCAGTTCACCGCCTTCAATCCCAGCACATATTCGCTGCCCAGACTTCCAATCGTTCCGGCAATGTAGGCTTTGCTGTCCGCGCGCTGGCATAGCTCGCGGGCTAACTCGGGCGTGAGTTTCGTGTCAGCCGGGCGCGTCATCTGTTGCAAGGTCTTCGCCACTTCGCTGTCGGAGAGCACGTTGAGGAAAGGTGATTGCCGCAGGGAAACATCGAGCGCCGTCTTCAGCGTGTCATCGAAGATCGCATCGCCCGTGCTGTTAGCGAAGTCGCCGAGTACGATGGTGTCTTTCTCAGCGAGCTCCGGCGTGCGATGAAGGTAGAAATAACTTGCTGCGGAAAGCGCAACGACTGCTACAGCTGCCGTTGCTGCGAGCTTCCATCGCATTCGCGCGCGCCGTCCCGAACGGGAGCTCTCGCGAACTGTTCCACCACTCCCACGCGGCAGCTTTCCCGATTCTGTATCGCGCTTCAGCCGCTGCAAGTCAGTGCGAATATCGGCGGCGGACTGGTAGCGTAACCTTCGGTCTTTCTCCAGCGCCTTCGTGATGATTTCTTCAAGCTTGGGAGGAATGTCAGGATTCAGTCGCACCGCCGCAACTGGCGTGCGATTCAGAATCACTTCCGCAATCACGCCAGATGTCTCGCCACGGAAGGGCAGAACCCCTGCCACCATCTCGTAAAGCACCACGCCGAACGAAAACAAGTCCGTGCGTGCATCCAGCTCTTCGCCCCGCACCTGTTCTGGCGACATGTACGAGATGGTGCCAATCGCCGTGCCCGGTCGAGTAAGTTGTTCTAACTCGCTGACTGTGGGCATCGCCGAAAGATTCACGGCACCACCAGCCGGTGCCAGCTTTGCTAGCCCAAAATCCAGAATCTTGGCGTGACCACGCTCGGTGACAAAAATGTTGGCAGGCTTGATGTCGCGGTGGACGACTCCTTTGGCGTGCGCGGCGTCTAGTGCGTCTGCAATTTCGATCCCCAATTCAAGCACTGCCGCAATCGAAAATGGTCCGTCA
>Ga0210401_10002215_pt1 | contig 21671 bp, 21 predicted proteins | sample IncBWH32MmetaG_FD_150866 | JGI IMG/M metagenome (GOLD analysis project Ga0210401, IMG submission 150866) | Forest soil microbial communities from Barre Woods Harvard Forest LTER site, Petersham, Massachusetts, United States - Inc-BW-H-32-M | ecosystem: Environmental > Terrestrial > Soil >... | reverse complement strand
TTTGGCGGGATCGGAGGTTGGGGGCGGGCTCTGCGCCAAGGCTGTGCTTGCTGCCAGCGCACCTAAGATTGTGATCCAGGTTGCTTGCCGGAGAATTGATTGCATTGTACCCACCTCTGCCTGCCGGTAGTATACACCCCAAAAGGAACGGCGAGGCGCACTAACTTCTCTTTCACTACGATGTAATGCTGAGCACTGGGGTTTCCTATGTCTCTTAAGTTCCCTGCGATTTAACAAAAGGTTCCGTGGGAGCTGCTTCTGGCGCAAAGCGGAGTCTCGTCGAACCTTGAATTGCCAACGGAGTTGCTGGCGTTGCCGTCTGCGCTGGTTCGTTAGGAGTTGACACTCCAGCTTAGCCCCTCTAAAGTCAAGGTTTGCACATGTCGGTCTCAAAAATTCAGATTGGACAACTTTGGAAGAAAGATGGCACTGGGGATACCTATTTGGTGACTCGTGTCTATAGCGAAGCACTCAGCACCATCGTCGTCTTGCGGAAGTCAGGTTCGGAGGGGGAGGCGCTCATACGAGTGCGGGCTGGGCGAGGGCCCACGGGTCCGACGATACCTGGCTTTTCACCAGCTCAGGAAGACGAGCGAATCTGAGCCGCCGAGACTTTCCTTCCAGCCATAAGTGCCTCAGTATCAGTTAAATAGAACGAACGTCCATTTCCACCACGTCATTCACCTTCAGCAGTTCCTTCACCAGAAACGGCTCGCCATACTTGACGGAAATCATCTGTCCGAAGTGGCGCGCGAGGTGGTTCATCTGGTCTTCCAACTCATCGATCGCTAAGTACACCTCATTCTTCCGGCGGCTCTTCTTGGCAAGAAATTGGCTTCGATAGGCCAGAATGGCCTTTCTGCGCTTCTCGTACTGCTGGGTGATGTCCACGACGAAAGATGGCCGGAGATCGGCGACAAATGCGGTGGAGTACAGAATCTTGAACGGGCGATGGGCCTCCCCCGGAATGGGTGCTTGTTTCAGTCCGGCCAGGAAGCAGCCTTCGTAGCCCAGGGTCGAGGCATGATAGTGGTCGGGATGCCGCGCGTCCCAATAGGGAATAATGACTGTGCGGGGGCGCACTTCGCGGATGACCGCCGCGAGGCTCAGCTTGTGTTGGCGGCTGGCCTGTACGTCGGAATCGGGTACTCCCAGTACCTTTCGCCAAGAGACCCCCATGAATTTGGCCGCCAGAGCCGATTCTTTGGCGCGAGTTTCGGGTGTGCCGCGGGTGCCCATCTCCCCGGCGGTCAAATCAAGCACGCCGGTCTTGTAGCCAAGCTGCGCCATTTTGATGAGCGTGCCACCGCAGGTGAGTTCGACATCGTCGGGATGTGCGGCAATCGCCAGCAAATCGAGTTTCATTGTTTCTCCAATTGTTTCTACAACCTTCGGGGGGATTCTAGCAGTTTCCTGGAAAGCATTTCGTCGGCGCTCTGAAGGGACGGGAAAAATCGACCGGTGACAGGGATGTTGTGCTCCGCGGCTCTAGGAGTTGGCCAGACTTGCCGGCAACAAATCGCTAAGGCGCGACGTGCGCGTCAAACACGGCGGTCTGCACCTGCCCCGCGCGCTTCACTTGAAGGAAGAGCCGATAATCTCCACCTTGGGGAAATCCGTACGGAAAAGTAATCTCGCTGGTCATCGCTTCGTGCTGCATTCCTGCCATCGAGTCTAGGCCAGAGGCACTGGGCTTCCGAAGAAGCATCAGAGCCGCCATCGGCACCGATCCGGCGGGATGCACGTGCGCGAACACGCTCAGGTCGCGGCGGAGGATAACCAAGTGGCCAGCCATGCCCATGTAAGGTTCGAGGTCGTTCACCGGCGCGCCGTTTTTATCGGTAATGCGAAATCGCAACAGCGCGGGCTTGTGCGCTTGCAGCGTATGGGCGTCGAGCACCCACTCGACATGATCGTCTCGGTCGATGGGCACCGTTGTGCGGTTTGCCTGGACAGCTGACAGTTTCGGCGCAGCCGCGTTCGAATCGTCGCCCAAAAGAGGACTGCCCTTGTCTCCGGGCGGCAGTTCGATCCTTGACGTCATCGTGTCGGGGAAGCCGGATTCCCGCACGATGTCCGCAAATACTGCGTACGAGCCCCCCGACACCGCCGGCATTTTTTCCGTGAAGGATCCGGCGGCGGTTTCGTCCGGATGCAGATGATAGAAATCGTCCATCTCCGGCATTCGTATCAGAAATAAATGCATCAAGTGTCCGTGATCGGGAATGATGGTATCGAGTTGCATTTGTTTGCGCCTCTCGTGCCACGGAGACGCACCCATCTTCAGCACGAGCTCATTTCCGTTGACAATCGAAACTTCCACGGGAGGAGCTTTGTACACTTTGCTGCTCGCGTTAGCCGTGGCAATCGACGTCCACCACATATCACCCAGAAACAAAATTCCGACGATGGCCACTCCGGCCACTACCATCGCGATGCGCGCACGGCTTCGCCGTACTGGAGGAATCTCCGCGCCAGGCTCCAGTTGGCTTTCGCGCGCGGCCGCGCCAAATATGGAAATCAAGCTCAGGGTGAGAAACACCATCAGCGCCGCCAGCAGAATGCCCGTGGTCTTCTGCATCCCCAAGGTGCGTTGAGCATATGCCGGCACCGGTACGGCCAACTCGGCGTTTCCCTGGGCCCCGGAGATTTGCATTCTTACTTGCCAGGAGCCCGACTCCATCAGCCACAGTTTCCCGGTAAAAAACTGGGGATCTTCCGGGGAGCGCATCATGCGATCGGGAGGCGGCGCGGTTTGCGATCCTTCGCCAATAACGCGCAGAGGAACGATTTCGATGTCGTTCACCACTCCTTCCAGGCAGCGGACTTCGATTTGCGCGATTCCCGGGATCATTTGCGGCGTACGGATGGTCACAAATAACTTGTACGGCCCGGCCATGGCCTCGTAGTAGACGTCTGGACTTCCGACGTGGGACCACGCGGCCGGGCAGAGCAAGAGGCACAGAACAAATGCGAGCGCAAACGCGTGCTTCGATTTTGCCATTGTGGTTACCGGCGCACCTTGCGCATCCAGTCGCCCCACGCCAAACCAACGCGCGTCGTCACAATCGCCGCCACGAAGGCGAATGCCATTCCGAGCCAGAACTGCGTGCGCGTGGTCTCGTAGGCAAACATCTCGTGACTGAAGTGATAGTCACTGGCCCGCTCCATATAAGGGTAATAGTCGGTGCCGAACACCCGATTCTCCGCCAGCTGCGACACCAGAAAGCTCCCCGTTGGCCATTCCACGGCCATCATGACCAGCACGAACCCGACGCCCGCTACGACCGCCTGCAGCCATTTGCTGCGTCCGGCCATTCGGTCCAGCAAGAAATCCAGAGCCGCGGCGCCGACAAACAGAAGCACCGGAAACTCCAGCGGAACCAGATGGGAGATCGGCGTATACACCGGGCCCAGTTTGGCCTGGGCTGGGACGAAGGGCACGAGCCACAGGGCCAGCAGCCACAAGACGAAATAGATTGCCGCCACCTTGGTCGCGGCCCAACGGTATCCGGAAGCTCGCGCGATGCCCACAAGCACCGGAGGCATCGCCAGCGCCAGAACGCGGTAGAAGATCGCGCTGTGCGTCAGCGTGTAGTCCGTGTACTCGTAGATCAGCATCAAGAGCAGAATCGTGAGCATGCATCCAGCGTACAAAAACATGCGATTCAATTTTGCCCGCGTGCCGGCATCCGCGCGATTCATCTCCGAAACGATCAAGAACAAGCCGCCAAGTCCGAGGGTGAAGATGCCGAGGATCAGCACGACGTGCGGCGGGCTCATGATCTGCACGTCCAGCCCGAAGGCGTTATGCCACCAATCGTCAAATGGGGCCGATGTCAGCATCGCCAGGCCGCCCCACAGCGAAACAAACGCTCCGAGCGGGCCGTAAAATCCCCACATTCTTACCGAGGTTGCACGCAGTTCGCGATTTTTCCCGAAAGTGGTGGCGAAAATTAGAAACACACTGGAAAGTCCCGCCACGATCGCGCCGAAATGTATGCCCAGGTGGGCGGGGGTCCAAAAAGTGTCGCGCCCGATGGACATATGCCACGAAATATCCCAATACAAGCCGACCGAAGTCGAGGTCACGGCCAGGGCCGAAGCCCAGACATACCAGGGAACGCCTCGCGCGGCGTAAGGGGCGGGCGTTACTGCAATGCCGTTCGCCATATGTTTCACTCCCGAGTCTTAGTCCGTCTGCCTTGATTTCTTACATTTGGACTTAAATCTAACAAAGGATTGAGTTGTCCTTACTGTACATCGCCATAGTGCGTTCCGGAAGGCACTCGAACCCCCTGACTTGGTACGTGAAGCTACAGGTAGTACGCAAAATTTGTGTTAGGGTTTCAACTCCATGCTCGCCTCGCTTCTAAATCGCGTCGCGCTCGTCACTGGCTCGGGCAAACGCCTGGGACGTGCCGTTGCCATCGGTCTGGCAGAGCAGGGCGCCGACGTGGTTATTCACTACCGGTCCTCGGAAGCCGAGGCCCGCGAGGCCGTCGCCGAGATTGAAAAACTGGGGCGGCGTAGCGTGGCGCTGCAGGCTGACCTCGCCCAAACTTCCGAGCTTCCGCAGCTGTTTCAGAAAGTGCAGGCCAATTTCGGACGGCTAGACATCCTAGTGAACAGCGCCGCGAACTTTCTGCAAACCGAATTTGCGTCGACGACGGAGAAAGTATGGGATGCCTCCCTGGATACGAATTTGAAGGCGGTTTTCTTTTGCTGCCAGGCCGCGGCGCCGCTGCTCAAAAAATCAAATGGAGCGATCATAAATTTTGCCGATATCGGAGGAATTCTGGGTTGGCCGGGATTCATTCCGCACTCGATCTCCAAGGCCGGAATCATTATGCTGACGCGCTGCCTGGCGAAAGAACTCGCGCCCGAGGTCCGCGTGAATGCGATTGCCCCGGGTACGATCACCATGCTCGGCGATTTGCCCGAGCTCGAAGCCGACTTCGTGAAGCTCGCCCCCCTGCATCGTAGCGGACGACCAAACGATATCGTAGCCGCCGTCTCCTATCTGGCGACCGCCGGATTTGTGACCGGACAAGTGCTGGTGGTCGATGGCGGCCGTACGCTGTAGCGGGGGAGCCGCGATGGAGCGTTTCGCCGAGAGCTTAGTGAAAAGACAACTCTTCACGACGCTATTGCTCTGATCCCTTATCGTTGTCGACGCATCTGCTCGATTCCTCCAAGCCTTTCCCGGTAGAGTTCCCATGCTCGCGATCGTGGCCTTGCACGTTCTTCCTCCGCTCGTGTTTGCTCTCCTTCATGGCGCCATGCTCTGCGGCCTTCGAGGGATCCTCAGGTTCTTCGCGCTTTGCGTGGCCATCGGCGGCCTGATCGAGAACTTCGGCGTGCTCACCGGATTTCCGTACGGCCAATACTATTTCACCGACGTGATGGGGCCGAAGATCTTCGGTGTCCCGGTTTTCCTGGGGCTCGCCTATGTGGGCATGGGCTATCTCTCTTGGACATTGGCGGGAGTCGTTCTGGGCGACCTGCGTAAGCCGCTCACAGGATCGCGCGTGGTGACGTTACCGCTGCTTGCCGCCGTGGTCATGGTCGCCTGGACCTGTGCATGGATCCCATCTGGGCTACGGTAGTACGCGCGTGGATATGGCAGCAGGGTGGACCGTATTTCGGTGTTCCGCTCAGCAACTTCTTTGGCTGGTATCTGACGGTCTATATCATTTACCAGGTGTTCGCACTCTATCTCCGAAAGCGGGCGATCAACTTAGATCCACCACTATCCGGCTACGTGCAGCTAGCCATTCTGTTCTATGGGGTTTCCGCCGCCGGAAACCTGCTTCTCCTCTTTCCGAGGCCGGGACTTTCGCAAGTTACAGACGCTGCCGGCAAAGTGTGGCAGGTCAGCAGCATTGTCGCGGCTTGCGTCTTTGGGACGACCTTCACGATGGGCGCCTTCACGGTTCTGGCCTGGATAAGGCTTAGGAGCCGTGGACGGACGGCGATGGCCTCGGATACTCGTGGCCTGACCGCCCGTCACCTCGCCGCAAGATAGATGTGCTGCCTCGGAAATTTGCGGGCATATCGATTCGTGCAGACTTGCGTTCTCAGGTGTATTCTATTGTGCTTATGAGCGCCATAAGTTGTTCGCGCCCTTCCGTGCGGGCGAACTGCGGCGGCGAGGGAAGAGGACCAAGCGAAGGCCATGGATAACGAGACGTACATAAAGCCCCACAACATGGATGAATTCGAAGTAGCGGAGTGGCTGGAGTCGCTCGACTCCGTGCTGGAATCAAGCGGCCCGGAGGTCGCTACTGAAATTCTGGAGCGTCTGCGCGCCCACGCCACTGTTTCCGGCATCGACCTGCCGTTCACCGCCAACACACCCTACGCCAATACGATTCCGGCACGGCTCGAGCCGCTGTTCCCGGGCGATCAGGAACTCGAACGCCGCATCAAAAGCTTGATTCGCTGGAACGCGCTGGCCATGGTGGTACGCGCGAATCGGGTCGAACACAATATCGGCGGCCACATCTCGACATACGCCTCCGCGGCCACCTTGTATGAAGTCGGCTTCAATCACTTCTTTCGCGCCCGCAGTGAAAGTTTCGAAGGCGACACCATCTACTTTCAGGGCCACGCCGCTCCCGGTATTTACGCGCGCGCATTTCTAGAAGGGCGCCTGTCCGCACAGAAGCTGGAGAATTTTCGACGCGAACTGAAGCCCGGCGGCGGACTCTCTTCCTATCCGCATCCTTGGCTGATGCCTGATTTCTGGGAGTATCCGACGGTCTCGATGGGTTTGAGCCCGCTGATGGCCATCTATCAAGCGCGTTTCTCGCGCTATCTCGAGAACCGCGGGATGAAGCCCGTCACCAATGCGAAGGTTTGGGCCTTCCTCGGTGATGGCGAAACCGACGAGCCGGAATCGCTTGGGGCGATCACGTTGGCTTCGCGCGAAAAGCTCGACAACCTCATTTTCGTCGTTAACTGTAACCTGCAACGGCTGGATGGTCCCGTTCGCGGTAACGGACAGATCATTCAGGAACTGGAGTCCGCTTTCCGCGGCGCCCGCTGGAATGTCATCAAGGTTTTATGGGGCACCGAGTGGGATCCCATTTTGGAGCGCGATACTGAAGGGTTGCTCGTCAAACGCATGGGCGAACTAGTGGATGGCGAGTACCAAAAGCTCGTCGTAGAGTCTGGCGCATACGTGCGACAGCATTTCTTCGGGAGTGATCCGCGCCTTCTGAAATTGGTCGAGCCGCTTCCAGACGAAGCTCTGCGCCGGTTGCGGCTTGGCGGGCACGATCCACGCAAGGTGTACGCCGCCTACAAAGCGGCCGTCGAACACCGTGGCGGCCCGACTGTGATTCTCGCGCGCACCATTAAAGGTTACGGCTTGGGCGAGGCGGGTGAAGGCAAGAACGTCACGCACCAGCAGAAAAAACTGAACGAAGAAGAGCTGCGCATATTCCGCTCGCGCTTCGGTATCCCCCTGAACGATAACGATTGCGTCGAAGTGCCATTCTACCGGCCGGTGGAAGATAGCCAAGAGATTCAATATCTACGGGCGCGCCGCGAAGCGCTGGGTGGCTATACGCCGGCGCGCACAGTGCGCTCGAAGCCGCTCATCTGCGATCACGACGAACTGTTTAAGGAATTTTTCGACGGCAGCGAGGGCAGGGAAGTCTCGACCACGATGGCCTACGTGGGCATGCTGCGTAAGATGCTCAAGGATCACGAGATTGGCAAGCTCATCGTTCCCATCGTTCCCGACGAAGCGCGCACCTTCGGCATGGAGTCGTTGTTCCGAACCGCGGGTATTTATTCAAGCCTCGGCCAGCGCTATGAACCCGTCGACGCCAGCACCTTGATGTACTACAAGGAAGCGACGGACGGCCAAATTTTGGAAGAGGGCATTACCGAAGCCGGTTCCATGGCCTCCTTCATCGCCGCGGGTTCCGCCTACGCCACCCACGGCATCAACACCATTCCGTTCTTCATTTATTACTCGATGTTTGGGTTCCAGCGCATCGCCGACTTCATCTGGGCCGCGGCTGACATGCGCACACGAGGTTTCCTTCTCGGCGGCACCGCGGGTCGTACGACGCTTTCTGGTGAAGGTTTACAACACCAGGACGGCAATAGTCATGTGCTGGCCCTGCCCGTCCCCAACTTGCGCGCCTACGATCCAGCGTTTGCGTATGAGATCGCGGTGATCATTCAGGACGGCATCCGCCGCATGTACAAAGACGGCGAGGATATTTTCTACTACATCACGCTCATGAACGAGCCGTATGCCATGCCCGCGATGCCGGGCGACGTGAAGGACGGCATCCTGAAAGGTTTGTACCGCTTCCGGGCGTCGGAAAATAAAAAGTCGAAACTCCGTGCGCAGCTTTTCGGCAGTGGCTCCATCCTGCGCGAAGCATTGCAGGCCCAGGATATCCTCGAACAAAAGTACGGCGTCGCCGCCGACGTATGGAGCGTCACCAGTTACAAAGCGTTGTACACCGATGGCGTCGAGGCCGAGCGGTGGAATCGTTTGCATCCCGGTGCAAAACCGCGAGTGCCCTATCTCACGCAGACAATCGGAGACGCGCAAGGCGTTCTCGTGGCAGCCTCCGACTATCTCAAGACGCTGCCGAACATGGTCAGCAAGTGGATGCCCCGGCGGCTGGCGTCGCTGGGCACCGACGGCTTCGGCCGCAGCGAAGGGCGCCAATCCCTGCGCGACTTCTTCGAGGTGGACGCCCGCTCGATTGCTTTGGCTACGCTCCACGAACTGCTGCAGGACGGCAAGATCGAACGCAGCGTGGTCGATAAAGCCATCAAAGACCTCGGCATAAACCCCGAAAAGCCGAACCCGGTCGTCTCTTAGCGTTGTTTGTAACGTCGGCTTGCATCGACGCTCAATAAAATAAAGGTAGTTTGCGTTTGTACCCCGAGGCGGGAATCTCGCGCGCCCCGGGTTCCGAGCGCGCACGAAGGTGTTGTCTCTTTTAACTCCGTACCAGCCGAGGATCGCGTACTCGGTCAGTTTCCGGCTCGAGTGTGAATCGGGCGTGGCCACAGTCCGATTTTTCCATTTCCCGAGGTGGGAAAAGACAGCAACTGGTGGTACGGTTGCCGCGGCGAAATCAGCGAGCTGACCTTTCGACTCGAGCGCAGGGCTTTGGGCCTCCTGAGACCTGAAAGAAACTCATGAAAGCCATCGTTTTTCACAACTACGGGTCACCTGACGCTCTTAAATGTGAAGAGGTTGAAAGGCCGACCGCTGGCGACAACGAAGTCCTGATAAAAGTTCGCGCGGCCGCCCTCAATCCGTACGACTGGCACTTTATGAGAGGCACGCCGTACCTCTTACGCATGATGGCCGGACTTCGTAGACCAAAGGTCACAAGACTGGGTTTTGATGTGGCCGGCCAGGTGGAAGCGGTTGGGGGGAAGGTCACCCAGTTCAAACCTGGTGACCCTGTGTTCGGCGGGTGTGCCGGGGCCCGTGCCGGGGCCTTTGCCGAGTATGCGTGTACTTCCGAATCCGCATTGGCCATGAAGCCGCACAACGTCACGTTTGAGCAAGCGGCTGCCGTACCCATGGGTGCACTCACGGCGCTACAGGGTCTTCGCGACAAGGGCCACATTAAGTCGGGCCAGAAAGTCTTGGTAAACGGTGCGGCGGGTGGCGTTGGTTCGCTTGCTGTGCAGATCGCCAAGTCGTTCGGCACGGACGTGACCGGGGTATGCAGTACGAGGAATGTGCACCTGGTCCGATCCATCGGCGCAGATCAGGTCATTGACTACACCCAGCAGGATTTCACTAAAAGTGGGCATCGTTACGAGCTGATTCTCGACGCCGTTGGGAACCGCCCGTTGTCAGCAATGAGGCGCATCTTAAGTTCCAATGGAGTATTAGTAATGGCCGGAGGACAGGCCGGTCGGTGGATGATCGGTCCTGTGGTGCGTACGATCCAAGCGAGTGTGCTGTCGCGGTTCGGGAGCCAGAAGCTGGTCGGGTTGCTGGCCAGATCGAGCAAAGAGGACCTGACCATCATCCACGACCTCATGGCCACCGGAAAGGTAACCCCGGTGATCGACAGGCGGTACAAATTGAATGAGGTCCCTGAAGCCATCCGCTATCTGGAAGAAGGACACGCTCGGGGAAAAGTAGTCATAAGTCTGGAAGACAGCGACAAAAGCTAGCAACCAGATCGAAACGACGTCAAGCTTCCGGAAGGTCCCAGCCGGGCTTGATACGTCCGGTGGCCAAGTCGGCCACGAGTCGCGTATTCGCGGCAAGAAAGTCATAATCCGCCAATTCCCGCGGCAGGACCCAGGCCACCTGCTCAAAGACCGCCGGCACGATCTCGTTGTCGGCGGCTATTTTCGCGGCAAAGAAGCGGATTTCGAGTTCCTCAACCGTATCGCCATATCGATACGTGACGCGCGCTAGCTCCCGGCACCGCAGCAACGCGGCACTCAGCTCCTCTTGCAGTTCGCGCGCTAGCGCAGCTTCAGGCGTTTCGCCCTCGCGTACTTTACCGCCAGGGAATTCCCATTTCAGCGGAGACGTGTCGTCTCCGCGCCGCTGCCCGATCAGCAGCCTACGGTCTCCGCGTTCAATGATCGCTGCCACGACAACTCTCACGTCTCCGCGACCTCCGGGCCCTCTGCGTCTCGGCGTTATCTTCTCTCTTGTCTTTCCTTCGTGAACCGTATGCTCCGCATTTGGTGCTCGCTGTGTCAGTCCTTTTCTCTCTTCATCACTTTGGATGCAGTACCTTCCACAATTCCATCGCGCCTCGCACGAGTGGCGGACCAGGCGTATTGAATAGCTCGTCAGAGATCACATGAACCCGCCGCTCGCGAATCGCAGGCACATCCTGCCAGCCCGCAACGCCATACGCTTTTCCGGGGTCCGCTTTCGCACCAGTCGCAGCCCAGGCAAGCACAATGACTTCCGGCTGAGCCGCCGCCACCTGCGCGTCACTGACTCTTTCGCCGGCTGGCACAACCATCTTTCCGCCCGCGATCTCCACCAGTTCCGCAACCCAAGGAGGGGAGCTGATCCGCGGATTCGGCCAAGCCTCACAATACACGCGGTGCAGCTTGCGCGTCGCTTTCCTCCTGATGCTGCTAAAACCTGCGCGCGTAGCCCGAATCACGCGTTCGCCGTCACGCGCCCGACCCACAATGTTCGCAAGCAAACGAACGTCTGCGTAAACGTCCGCTAATGTCCGCGGATTCATGGCCAGAAAATTCAGAGGCTGCTCGAGCAGCTTCGCCACAGTCTCTTGCTTGTACGGCACGGACCCAATAACCAGCGTCGGCCGCAACGACAGAATCTCCTCCACAGCCTCCAGGCGCCAGCAGTCGCCCAACTGCGGCAGTCCCGCTACCGGCGCCACGTCCACGCACCACTTCGTCACTCCGACCAGCGAAGACTTCGCGCCAATCGCACACAAAATGGACGTCGCGCTCGGTGCCAGCGACACAATCCGCAGCTTCTTTCGCTCATCCTTCTTCTTCATCACCATGCGCGAGAATACCAGACCTCTGTCCGTGGTTCGTTACGATGCATCCGTAGTCGCAATCTGGACGCGAGCTTCCACCTCGTGATAAGTTGCAGCCCACTACCGGCGAGAGAAGACGTTCAATACGAGCTTCCCCGCCTGTACAGGCTCCGCCAAGGAAAACCGATCCTAAATGACACAGGGACCATGCGACGCTCAGCTCTGATTCTCGTAAGCCCTCTCCTTTTTGTAGCGTCTCTCCTGGCTCAGTCGCCACCACCGACGTTCACAAAGGATGTCGCTCCCATTCTCCAGAAGAACTGCCAAACGTGTCATCGCCCCGGCGAAGGCGGCCCGTTTCCTCTCCTTACCTACGATCAAACCAGGCCTATGGCACCCAGCATCAAGCGCGTCGTGCAGCAGAAGATCATGCCACCGTGGTTTGCCGACCCGCAGTACGGTCATTTTGCGAACGACCGCTCCCTCTCATCGAAAGAGATCAGTACCCTGGTGGCTTGGGTCAATGCCGGCGCGCCGGAGGGCGATCCCAAGGACGCGCCGCCCCCTGTCGATTTCCTCGAAGGCTGGGGCATTCCCAAGCCTGACGTTATTTTTCAGTTGCCGCGACCCTTTCAAATTCCCGCCAGCGGCGTGGTCGAATACCAATACGTGATCATCCCCACTGGCTTCACGGAAGACAAGTGGGTGCAGATGGCCGAAGCACGCCCCACCAATCGCCCCATGGTTCACCACATCATCGCGTACGTGCGCGAGCCGGGCTCCAGCTATTTTAAGGACCAAAAGCCGGGAGTGTTCTTCGAGGCTCCGCCGTCGAAAGCCGACGAAAAGACTGACACGAGCGCTCTCCCCAGCGACTTTCTGATCGGATACGCTCCCGGTCAGCCCGCCGAAGTCCTCGGCCCCGGACAAGCCAAGCTCATCAAGGCAGGTTCGGATCTCGTCCTCGAAGTGCACTATATGCCGATGGGCACGGCGACGACCGACCAAACCAAAGTAGGTCTCGTCTTCGCAAAGCAGCCACCGAAAGAGCGCGTCCTGACGCTCTCCGCAGTGAATGGCACCTTCAAAATTCCTCCGGGCGATCCGAATTATCGTGTCGATGCTTCTTTTGAAGTCGCTACGGACTTAAAACTCGCCGGCCTGCACCCGCACATGCACACGCGCGGCAAGGATTTTGAATATCGAATCGTCTACCCGGACAGCAGAACGGAAACCATCCTCCGCGTACCCAAATACAACTGGCGTTGGCAGCTCTGGTACAACTTGGCCGAGCCGCTGGTTCTTCCAAAGGGCACCAAAATCGAGTGCACCGCGCACTTCGACAATTCGGCCGACAATCCCGAAAATCCCGACCCGACCAAGACCGTGATCTGGGGCCAGCAAAGCTGGGACGAAATGATGGTCGGCTTCTTCAACCTGGTCTTCGACGCGAAGACGCCGGCAAAAGCGCTCTTCCCGGATCGCAAAGACCACGCAGACATCGCACAGAACTAGCGTCGAGTACCGCTTTACCGCTGTGAGACAGATGATGGCCGAGTCCTGCCGATCCTGGTAGCGCCGGCATCCCTGCCGGCTCTGTTTGAACTATGGGAGGTGCACGAAATTGAAAACCCTTGTGGCGGCTTCCATTCTGACCCTTGCCGGAACGTGTTTCGCCTCGTTCGTGCGCGCACAGGACGCCGGCTCCCAGACGGTCCACTATCACGCTACGATCGACACCGTAAAATACGTCTACGCCACCGCCCAACCCGTTGCGTATCTTCACGCCGGCAACATCCTCGAAGCCAACTCGCTCGATTGCTTCGGCAACGCCATTAAAAAGCCCGGCGACACTCTTGCATTGATCAAGGGCGACAATCCGCTCACCGGTCCATTCTTCATCGACGGCGCCGAACCTGGTGACACATTGGTCGTTCGCATTCTCGATCTCCAGGTTGACGGCGATCAGGGCCTGGGCGCTATCGCCCCAGGGTTCGGCGCTCTCAACCAAACCAACTACACGCCCATGCTCCATCCGGCGCTACCCGAAAAGATCTGGTTCTATCCCATCGACCACGCCGGCAATACCGCGACATTCCAAGCGGTGGATTCCGGCTACAAAGTGAAAATCCCGCTGCGTCCATTTCTCGGCTGTATCGGCGTTGCTCCAGCGGGCGGCGAAGCGCGCAGTTCCGTTGTCCCCGCTGAATTCGGCGGCAACATGGATGCCCCCGAAGTCTCCGCGGGCAACACACTCTATCTTCCTGTAAACGTTGCAGGCGCGCTTTTATATTTCGGGGATGGTCACGCCGCGATGGGCGATGGCGAAATCGCCGGCTCTGCTGTCGAGGTTCCGATGCGTTCCCGCCTGCAGGTGGATCTCATAAAAGGGAAGCACACTGGATGGCCGCGCTTCGAGAACGAAAAGGAAATCATGGCAGCCGGAATCTATCGCCCCGTCGACGACGCGCTCCGGATCGCCTTCACAGAATTACTCGCATGGATTCACGCCGATTACGGCCTCTCCGAGCTCGACGCCTACGAACTACTCTCGAAGGTCGGCAAGATCCATCTGACCGAAATGGTCGACCCAAACTACGTGGTAGTCGCTTCGATCGAAAAGAAATTCCTGCCGCCCAAGAAGTGACCGTGCTTGGCTTCGTCGATCCAAGCTGAAAGCGGCCTTCTACTTTCTAAGGGCACAGCGTCACTGTGCCCCAGCTTGCCCGGACCTTAGCTCTCGATGTCGCGTTGCGCTCTTCTTCCCCGATTGCGATACTTCACAAAATGTTCACCGACGCCGTCCTCGAACACTTCCGCAACCCGCGCAACGCCGGCGAACTTCCCAACGCCGACGCCGTCGTGGAAGTCAGCAATCCCGTCTGCGGCGACATCCTAAAGCTAGCCGTCCGCCTCGAAGGTAACCGCATAATCGAAGCCCGTTTCCTCTGCCGCGGCTGCACCACCGCAATCGCCTGCGGTTCGCTCCTGACCGGACTACTCCTCAATCAAACCGTCGCCGAATCGCACTCCGTAAGTCCGGAGTCCATCTCGCACGCCCTAGGAGGCCTTCCGTCCGCCACATTTCACGGCGCCCAACTCGCTGCCGCCGCCGTGCGAGCCCTGACGCAAAAACTATCCGACCTGGGCCGCTAACCCGGCAGCCCGAGCACGCGCTGCATCGTCTCCGGATCATTCAAATTCAGCACGCACCCTTGTTCCGACGTAACGACCTCTGCGACTTCTCGGGCGTGCGCCCAAACCACCGAGCGCGCTCCCTGCTCAAGTGGCGCCGTCATCAGCTCCTCGTAGACGCCCGAGGAAAAAATCACCGGATGCCCGCGCTTGCCTTGGTAGACCGGCAAAACAATCGGCGGTGTCTTGGATCCCGAGTAGAACCGCTCGATCAACTCATCGACCAACGTCGCACTGATCAGCGGATGGTCAATCAAGCACAAAATCATCCCGTCAGTCCCAGCCGGCAAACTACGCATCCCCGCTTGAATCGAACTCAACTGCCCCTTTTCCCATTCGGCGTTGATGACTACTTCGTCCGCCGCCAACCGCACAGCGTCCGCGATCAATTCCGCGTGAGCACCCAGCACGATGCGCCGCGCACCAATCTTCGGGTGCGACGTCACCGTTATCAAATGTTCCAGGAAAGGACGACCTTGGTAGGGAAGTAGCGCCTTCGGCGAACCCATGCGCTGGGACGCGCCGCCCGAAAGGATGACCGCCGACAGCATCACTCAGCTCAACGCGCGCCCGCGATCGGACGCGGCTCCAGCCGTAATTTCTTGTGCGCCGAAGTGTCCGCATTGCGCCGCACGGCAATCAGCTCCGCCACGATGCTAACTGCAATCTCATCCGGCGACAGCGCGCCAATATCCAGTCCCATCGGAGCGTAAACCCGCTCCATCTCCTCAGGCCGGTAACCTTCCTGTTCGAGCGCCTTGTACACCGACAAAACTTTCCGCTTGCTCCCAATCATCCCGATGTAGCGCGCGCTGGTCCGCACCGCCCACGCAAGCACGCGCATATCCTCCTTATGCCCGCGCGTAACAATCACCAGATAGCTTGATGCATTCGGTTGGATCTTCGCGAAAGCATCCTCATAACTTGTGAACACTTCCTGCGCCATTGGAAAGCGCTGCAAATTCGCAAACGCTTCGCGGTCATCCACCACCACCACTCCAAATCCGGCCGAGAAAGCCGCCTTCCCCATCGCCATCGACACATGGCCGCCGCCAAATAAGTACAGCACCGGCTGCGGCAAAATCGGTTCCACGAAAATTTCCACGGTTCCGCCGCAAATCAATCCGTTGTCGTACGATGCTTCATTGTTCAGATTGAAGACCATCTTGCGCGGCGATTCCTTCTGCATCACCTCTTTCGCGGCGGCCCAAACCTCAGCCTCGACGCAGCCCCCGCCGATTGTCCCTGCCAGGGACCCATCTTCGCGCACCAGCATTCGCGAACTCTCATAGCTGGGAATCGACCCGTTCGTGTGCACGATCGTAGCCAGCGCCCCGCGCTGACCAGCCCGCCGCATCCTCACGATCTCTTCAAACAGGTCCATAGCTCTTTTTCCGCAACGCAGATAGCGCCTTGCTACTTTAACCCCTCATACGAGCGAATCGTTCCTCAACTCGCCGGTTGCTTTCGCCGCTTGTTCGCGATCTTACGTTACCCCCCACAGGATATCGCGTCAAATGTCCTGCATCTGGACACGATGTTTCTCTCTAGTTAGACTTGCACCGATGCAACCCCCACCCTCTTCATCCAGGTCCGCTGGTGGAATTTCCCCCGGCGAGATCTTATTCTTCCTCGTTCTTCTCCTGTTCTTAATCGTGGTCTGCGTCTGGCCGATCTTCACCTGGCGCATCCACCACTTCTCCACTTGGGGGCCCGACGCCGTTCACTCCTATCCCGTCCACGATCACAGCGGCGTTACCGTTTATCTGACGCCAGCCCTAGGCAAGTTGTATGTGAGCTTGCCCTGGCTCTGGGGCGCGTTTCTTGCCGGCACGGTTCTGACCGGTCTGCTCGGCACCAAAAAGCCAGGCGGCCAAAAGTGAAGGCCATCCAATTCCAGCAACACGGCGGCCCCGAAGTCCTGAAATATACGGACGTTCCCGACCCGGTGGTGCGCCCCAATGAAGTTCTCGTACGCGTCCGCGCTTGCGCTCTCAATCGTCTCGATCTCTGGGTACGCCAAGGCATCCCCGGCGTTCCGATCCCGGTCCCACATATACCAGGCAGCGACGTCGCAGGCGAAGTTGCCCAAATCGGCGGAGAGGTCACCACCGCACGCGTCGGCCAAAGAGTGGTCCTCGCCCCTGGCGTCACCTGCGGCAAATGCGCCGCGTGCCTTGCGGGCCTCGACAATCGTTGCCGTCAGTTCACCAACCTCGGTTATATGATCGACGGCGGTTGCGCCGAACTCGTTAGCGCACCTGAAGTGAATTGCCTCCCGTACCCCGAGAATCTGTCCTTCGAAGAAGCAGCCGCCGTCCCGCTGGTCTTCCAGACCGCGTGGCACATGCTGCTGGCTCGTGCTGAACTGCAACCCGGCGAAGATGTTCTCGTCCTCGGCGCAGGGAGCGGCGTCGGCGTCGCCGCCATCCAGATCGCCAAATTTTTCGGCGCCCGCGTAATCGCGACGGCGGGTACGGACGAAAAGCTCGCCAAAGCCCGCGAACTTGGCGCCGACCACGTCATCAATCACAAATCCCAAAAAATTCGCGACGAAGTCCGCCGCATCACAGGGAAACGAGGAGTCGACGTCGTTTTCGAACACGTAGGCACCGCCACCTGGGACGACAGTCTCGCCAGCCTGGCCCCATCGGGCCGCCTGGTAACTTGCGGCGCCACTACGGGCTACGATGCAAAAGTCGACCTCCGCTTCCTCTTCAGCCGCCAACTGTCTCTTCTGGGCTCCTACATGGGCACAAAAAACGACCTCCGCACGGTGATGAAGCTCGTTGCCGCGGGACGTCTCAAGCCCATCGTCGATCGCGTCTTCCCGCTGGCGGAAGCGGCAGCCGCCCACGCGTACCTCGAGTCCGGCGCCCAATTCGGCAAAGTAGTCCTCACCGTATAATCCCCGCCGTCCTTTGTAGGGGCGGGGCTTGCCCCGCCCGGCCGCTGAGTCTTGACACAAATGTCACCCGCCAGCGAAGTCTTGACCTTGAACTCGAAGCCTCCCCACTCTTCGCGCAATACTCACACCCGTCGATTGTCTCCCCCGACCCAATGTGCGAAAATGACCGCAGGCGAGGCCTCATGAGCACATCACTCGGCAAGCACGTTACTCTCTCCAAGCCCGACGACTTCGGCAAGCTGCTCGAAGACGAAGGCATCATCTTCACGACGCTCGACAAAGCCGTGAACTGGGCGCGCCGCAGCTCCATCTGGCCGCTAGGTTTCGGCCTAGCCTGCTGCGCGATTGAAATGATGTCCATGGCCGCAGCGCGTTTTGACGTAGCCCGCTTCGGCGCCGAAGTTTTCCGTCCATCGCCGCGCCAAGCCGACTTAATGATCGTCGCCGGCCGCCTGTCCCAGAAAATGGCTCCAGTCATTCGGCAACTCTACGACCAAATGCCTGAGCCCAAGTGGGTGATCTCCATGGGCGCCTGCGCGACTTCCGGCGGTGTCTTCAACAACTACGCGATCGTCCAGGGCTGCAACCAGGTAATTCCGATCGACGTTTACGTTCCCGGCTGCCCGCCGCGCCCCGAAGCCGTCCTCTACGCGATTCTGCAACTCCAAAAGAAGATCGATAACGAAAAAGGCTCCTTCAAACGAGCTCTAAACATTGCCTAGATTTTTACCGTCGCTTTTCGTGTTGCCGCTGCTTCTATTCGGCTCGGATCAGCAGCCCACCATCAGTTCAAACAAGAATTACACCCTCGTCTGGCACGACGAATTCGACGGCCCCAATGGCTCGTTGCCCGACCCCAAGAAATGGACCTATGACCTGGGCGGTGGCGGCTGGGGGAATCAAGAACTCGAGTCCTACACCAACCGCGCGGAAAACGCTCACATCGAAAACGGAAATTTAGTCATCACCGCGCGCAGGGAAAATTTCGAAGGCTCCGATCACATCGCGCGCGAATTCACGTCCGCGCGCCTCAAGACCCAAGGCTTTTTCTCGCAAACCTACGGCCGCTTCGAGGCCCGCATCAAGATTCCCTCGGGGCAGGGAATGTGGCCCGCATTCTGGATGCTGGGAGACAATATTTCGTCCGTCGGCTGGCCCAAGTGCGGCGAAATCGACATCATGGAAAATGTCGGCAAAGAGCCCGGTTTGGTTCACGGTTCCCTGCACGGGCCGATGACTACAGGCGCCGCCACCGATCTCACCTCCACCGTCAGCCTACCCACAGGCAAGGACTTTGCCGCCGCGTATCATCTTTATGCCGTTGAGTGGGAGCCGGATGCGGTTCGTTTTTACGTGGACGACACTCTCTACGCTACCTTCACGGCCAATTCCGTAGCTGCCACTCCCGTCACCGCAGGCTCCTGGGTTTTCGACCATCCATACTTCCTGATCCTGAATGTTGCCGTTGGCGGAAGTTGGCCCGGCCCTCCCGATGCCGCAACCGCATTTCCCCAAACCATGCTAATCGACTACGTGCGTGTCTATACCCCCAAGCGCTAGCATTTTAAACGGTCGTCATCTCGGTCTCGTCCTGTCTCTTTTTCCTCCGCGCACTCTGTGGTAAAACGCCTTTGAGTTCCGCAAGGGAGCCAAGCATGCCGCCAACGCCGGATTTAGTCCGCCAGTTCCTACGCCACACCGTGGCTACCGCCGCATACCGCGCTAAAAAGCCCCTGATCAATGCCCCGGAATCCTTCTCTACATTTCGCAGCGGCGAAACCGCCCGCGTCCCCATCAAAATCCTCGCCCACATAGGCGACCTCTTCGACTGGGCCCTCTCCATTGCTCAAGGTAAGCAATCGTGGCACGACTCCGAACCCTTACCCTGGCCCTCCGAAGTCGACCGCTTTTACGACACGATTAAAAAATTCGACGATTACCTTGCCTCGAACGAACCCCTCCACGCGAGCCCCGAGAAGCTTTTCCAAGGCCCCATCGCCGACGCCCTGAGCCACATCGGCCAATTGGCCCTGCTTCGCCGCCTCTCGAATTGCGCCATCCGAGGCGAAAACTACTACCAGGCCGAAATCACCGCAGGCCGTCTGGGCCCCGATCAATCCGCTCCTCGCCGCGAGTTCGACTAGGACGCAGGCCGCTACGCTGCTTACAGCGGCCGGGCACTGGCGATTTCTCGCGCTCAGCGCACCAAACCCCACGAGCGCTGCACCCTAAGCCGACCGCGCCTTCCGCCACAACAGCGAAGGCAGCTCTACGTTTACCACGCGCTTGAGATAAGCCTCCGCGTAAGCGGCCGCCTTCTCCTTACCCTCTTCGATGTCTCCGACATCTTCGGAAGGAGCGATCCAGTTCTTCGCGATGACGTTGTAAACCGACGCCTGCACACCCTGAGCGTTGCGCTCTGAAAACAGACGCAAGTGCTCGCCACCCACCCGGATTTCAGCCCACACGCCCTCGTCCAGCATCCGGCCACTTTGCCACGCCACGCCGAATTCCGCCAGCCGTATCGAAGTACAGCATCCAGCGCAGCACCTTCATCCTGAAATTGATGTAAACCGATCTGCCCAATCACGTTCGCACCGCAATCACGGTCTGATCGTCGTTTGCTTCCAAGCCTTTGGCATGAGACGAAACCGCGAAAAGATGGCGCTCACCACACGATCCGCGCTTTCCCCGGAGTTGGCATGGATGACCTCTTCGAGCCGCTCCGCACCAAAGTCCTCGCTGTCACTATTAACAGCTTCGGTCACGCCGTCGGTATAAAACACCACGAGATCTCCCGGACCGCAGGGCAGCGTGTGCCCTTCATATTCCGCCTTTTCAAACAGGTCCAGCGGCAGCCCCGCCACCTCCACCGAAGACGCTCTTCCGTCGCGTACGCAAACGGGGTAGGGCAGTCCCGCATTCGCAATGCGGAACAGGCGTTGGCGTTCGTCCCAAGTGGCGTAGATCAGCGAGGCGTACCGTCCTCGAACCGGGCGCTTCAGAAGAGCCTTGTTCAACCTGGACAGCAGTTCGGCTGGACCAAGCTCCAGCATCGCGAGGGAACGAAGGATACCGGTTACCAAGCCTGCGTAGATGGCTGCGGCTGCTCCCTTCCCGCTTACATCACCGACGGCCTCGGCACTGATGCCCTTGCCTGGATAACGGAAAAAATCGTAAAAATCTCCGCCGACGATCCGAGCGGCCACGCTTCTCGCTCCGAGATCGATCGCGGCCTCCGGAGGGTGCAGCGCGGGCAGCAGTTCGGACTGCAATTCACTCGCAAGGAGGAGCTCGCGATGATCCGTCGCATCCCTTAGTCTTGCGTCTTTACGTACTCTCGCCGCGCCACGAATGTTCAGCATCCGCCGCACAAAGTTCTTGTTCCCGCCACTCTTACTGGGGACGTAATGTGCCAGGTGCCGCGCCACACTCGCCGCGATTGGCTGCAAGGTCATGCAAGGGAGGTAGCATCTTGCCTGCCATCCGTAAACAACAGATTCCAGGAGGTCTAGTAAGTGTCTGGCGGGGCCGAACTCCGGCAATTGCTGAAGTTCGGCAACCGGCCGGGACTTTTGCTGGAAATTACAGAAGTCGGCGTGCTTGCGCGAGAATCCTGGATGCGGAGCCGAGTCGCGGAATTCTGCGGAAGCCTAATGATGAATCAGCTGGTTGTTGGAATGGAATCGAGCGCGTACGTTGGCCATTCGTCGCATTCACGCCGCTATTTGTGCCTCGCTCGAAAGATGCTGAATTTTGATTTTTCTGTTTGTCTCTCGACTCTTCTTCGCCTGAGTTCTTCCTTGCCGCAGACAAGAGGTGAATAACCAAAATTTCTCATCTCGAGAGCTACTGTTAAGCTTGAAACACCCACCCTTCCTGGGCCTCTACAACTTCGCCGCACCCACGGTGTTTAATAGTTGTAAGACGTCAGTGACCCTGCAACTAGCCTTGGTGGGCGTTCCTCGAGCGACCGTCAGGGAAGGAGAATATCGCGCATGCGTAGAACCGCGCTCGTGCTTCTCATGCTTTCACTATTTAGCGCTCCCGGAAGCAGAGCAGGAGCTTCCGGATCATCA
>Ga0210401_10002213_pt1 | contig 21673 bp, 18 predicted proteins | sample IncBWH32MmetaG_FD_150866 | JGI IMG/M metagenome (GOLD analysis project Ga0210401, IMG submission 150866) | Forest soil microbial communities from Barre Woods Harvard Forest LTER site, Petersham, Massachusetts, United States - Inc-BW-H-32-M | ecosystem: Environmental > Terrestrial > Soil >... | reverse complement strand
GTGGGGGGTGGCGCCTTCGGGATCAATGTAAGTAGGCGTTTTTCAGCAAGCTATGGGGTGTTCGTACCAACAAGGACAAACCAGAGTTTGCCGCGCGGTGCCGCGAGGAGTAGCATGGTTTGAGTCCCGGGTGCTGCTTTGCGGCACTCGCTGCATCTAATCGAAACATGGCCAGCGTGACGAGCGTCGAGGGGATTGCCGAGCTGCTGCACGAGTCTGCGCTCGCAGGCTTGCGGCGAGCCTACGAGCAGGTGCGCGTCGATCCGGAGAAATACCTACAACGTGCGCGTCGTAAATATCGCTTGCCGATCGACCAGTGGAGCGACATGCGATTCCTCGACCATCGGCTGATCGTCCCTGCGGCACGACACATCATTAAATCTTCTGCGCGAACTGCGGCGCTGGAAGGCGCAGGGCTCGGATTTAGCGGGATTCTCGGGACCGTGCCGGACATGGGAATATTGGCCGCGATCACGGTACGAATGCTGCAGAAGCTGAGCCTTGTTCACGGCTTTGAGTATTCGACCGGAGAGGAAACAGCCGCCCTGTGGTTTGCTGCGGGAAGCGCAGCCGGCTTGGATTTCGGGCGCGAATTTCTCGAAAAACAGGCAGCAGAAAAGCTGGTCCCGAAGATCATCGATGCTGTCGCAGTCAAGATGGGCGCTGAATTTGCCGAAAAATGGGTCGGGCGGATCGTCCCGGTGCTGAGCGCTGGGGTGGCCGGGACGCTTAACTACTACTTTGTGCGAGCCTGGGGCCGCAGGGCGCACAGGCACTTCATCGAACGACACGGTCAGGGACCGCTTGCGGCACCACGCGCCCCACTTCGCCTCCATGCGGCCCCAGTGGCGCGTTTGCGGCCTGTCTAGCCTCCCTTTCTGTCTCCGGGTCGGTTCCTAAGCTCTATTGCCTGTCTGAAAACCCTCCTTTTTGAACCTCTTGGTGTTAATACGGCGTGGCGTGATCATGGTTCTAGTACTGTAACTTACGGAGAAATACGCATGCGCCTAACCACCTGTTTTTGCCTTACAGTCCTACTTTGCGCCGGTCCCGCGGCATCGGCGGCGAAGGCCGCTGGCGAACAGCCCATCGGAGTGATCGTGACCTCCCAGAACGGACGTTTGGACGGCACCAGCGCCGTCGAAGGGTCAAACTTCTATGGTGGCGAAGAGTTCGTGACCTATGAGTCTGGCGCGATGCAGCTTCGCGTAAGGCAGTGCCGGATCGATCTGGGCGCCACGACCGACGCGCGATTTCTGCCGGATTCACACCCAGAGCACCTATTGGTGATTCAGGGAAGCGCGCGTTATTCGTGTCCGGCGGGCGCAGCTGTTTGGCTTGAGACGCCCGCGGGAGTGGTGCGTGGAGCTGACGGAATGCCCGCTTCCGGATTGGTCGTCGTGAACGACGCGCACAGCATGACGGTATCGGCCTATGGCGAGCCGTTGGTCCTTGACAACGACGGAGAACTGCACACGATCAATGCCGGCGAGTCCTATCGTGTTGCCATTAGCGATGACGATGCCGGTGCTCCGCCGCAGGCGGTCCAGAACAAGCACCGTCGGCGCAAGCTGGTCTTTTGGCTGATTGGCGGGAGCGCTGCAGCCTTTGCCGTCGGCGAGATCTGGGAGCAATACAGCGAAAGCCCCTACAAGCCGACTTCCTCCCACTAAAGAGTATCCGGATCCGATTTGCCTCTCCTCGGATTTCGATTTTCGGCGCGGCCTTGCCCGGAATGTCTCGTGTCGATGAGCGGCGCTAGAGCTTGGGGACGTGGTGACCGGCTTTGGCGAGCTCGGCGACTTCTTTCGCGTCGTGTGCGGTGCACATCAGAATGCAGCCGGGCAGACCGATGATCGAGATTAGATAGCCTGCCATGGCGTCGATGCCGGCGGCGGTTGTGTCAAAGATGTGTTGCAGCAGCCAAAATCCGCCCATCAGCAGATAGGGGCCGAAGACGATCGCCGCGGCGAGCCAGAGAAGGTTTTCCGGCGATTGCTGACGCAGCGCCAAGACCACCAGAGCAACCCAACCAAATAGAAACACCAATCCCACGGAAAACTGCAATGAGCCCTCGGTCCAGCGGTGTTTGAGCATTTTGATCGCCGCATCTGGAATTTTCGGCGCAGTCACTGCTGCAGCGACAACCAGTCCGACCAGCGGGATCTTGCTCCAAACAGAATCAGACGGCTGGCTCGTGGCGAACTTGCCGTTGTCTGTAAGTGCGCACTCGCTGCGTGCGACCGAGGTGCCGTTCTGACAGCCGGGAGCCGCGGCAGAGGACTGTTCGCCAGACTCATCGCAGAAGAAGAGCAGGTGGTAAGTGCACTTGCTGTAGCGCTCTTCGAGTTCCGTGTTGACGGCGAAAATGGATTTGCTGGTCGCGGCTTCGTGCTTGCGAAGCTCTTTTACGAGTTCGCCCGAATCGTAGATGGCCACGATGGCGAAGGTGACGATCGCAAGCCAATGACTGAGGCGGAGTATGCGGCTCCGAGCGGAATGCGAGGCTGGCTGGTTTGGACCGCTCGTGAGGTCGCTCATCGAGAGCTCGCCTGGACACGCGTTTTTGGCGCAAAAACCGCACCAGCCTAACACGAAGCGTCGCGAATGCAACAAGCGCTAGGCGTTGGGGACGCGACGAAGAACTGGAATACGTGCTTCACGGAGGACGTGTTCGACAACGCTTTCGCTCAAGCGCGAAGCGTCGTAATCGAAGTGAAGGAGATTGGTCTTTTCGTCAAAGCGGAACTTCTGCAGGCCGTAAGTGTTGGCAAACTGGCCGAGGGCGCGAAATTGATCGGCGTGAAGCTTGTCCTGAAGCTCGTAGGTAACCGTCATGAATGTCATGTCGGAATTATAGCCAAAAACGGCGGGACGCGCGGCAATTTGCCGGGGGAAGTCAGCGGATGCGAGAGCACTAGAGTTTCAGGCGACGCAAGCGAAGGGCGTTTGTGATGACCGAGACCGAACTGAGCGTCATTGCGGCGCTGGCGATGACCGGACTGAGCAGAAGGCCGAACGCGGGATAGAGCACGCCTGTCGCGATGGGCACGCCGAGCAAGTTGTAGACAAAGGCGAAGAGCAGATTTTGGCGAATGTTGCGCATGGTGGCGCGGCTGAGCGCGCGGGCCCGGTCGATACCGCGCAGGTCTCCATGCAGCAAGGTGATCCCGGCGCTTTCGACGGCGACGTCTGTTCCCGTTGACATTGCGATGCCTACGTCGGCTTGCGCGAGGGCTGGCGCGTCGTTGACGCCGTCGCCAGCGACAGCAACAACCCGGCCCTTTTCCTCGAGCGCCCTCACCAGCGTGCGTTTCTGATCCGGCAGAACTTCGGCATGAACTTCGTCGATGGCGAGCTTGCGCGCGACCGCTTCGGCCGTGGCGCGATTGTCTCCCGTGACCATGACGACGCGAATGCCGGCCTTGTGAAGATTTGCCACTGCTTCGGCCGCCGATGGCTTGATCGGATCGGCTACGGCGATCAGTCCTGCCACTGCGCCGTTGATCGCCACAAGGACTACGGTTTGGCCTTCGGCTTCGAGCATTTGGGCTTGGGGTTCAAGTGACGAGGCGTCGATTGACATGTCAGCTAGCAGAGCGCGATTGCCGAGTGCGACGCGATTGCTTTCGACCAGTCCCATCGCGCCTTTGCCGGTCAGCGATTGAAATTCAGACGCATCGGACGGCGAGAGTCGCCGCTGTTTCGATGCCGCGAGAATTGCTGCCGCCAAAGGATGCTCGCTAGAGCGTTCGATCGACGCGGCGAGTCGAAGGATTTGCGTTTCGTCGAATCCGGGTGCAGCGACGATGCGCGTCAGGCGCGGCTTGCCTTCGGTCAGAGTGCCGGTTTTGTCGACGACGACGGTGTCGACTTTTTCGAGCAGTTCGAGGGCCTCGGCGTTTTTCACAAATATTCCAGCCAGTGCCCCACGGCCGGTGCCGACCATGATGGCCATCGGTGTTGCCAGCCCAAGCGCGCAAGGGCACGCGATGATCAGGACAGCGACGGCATTGAGAAGCGCGTGTGACATTTTCGGCGGGGGGCCTGCGATTGCCCAGGCGACGAATGTGAGCGCGGCGACGAGCAGCACGGCCGGGACAAAATAGGCGGACACGCGGTCGGCGAGTTGCTGAACCGGTGCGCGCGAGCGTTGCGCTTCGCTGACCATTCGTACGATCTGCGCAAGCATGGTCTCCTCGCCAACGCGATCAGCGCGAACGAGCAAAGCGCCCGTTGTGTTCACCGTGCCAGCGACAACGCGGCTTCCGGCGGATTTTTCGACGGGCATCGGCTCGCCGGTCGCGAGCGATTCGTCGACCGAGCTTTCGCCGTCGATGACCACGCCGTCGGCTGGCACTTTTTCGCCAGGCCGCACACGCAACCTGTCACCCGGCGTGATGTGCGCAATGGGCACGTCGAGCTCTGTGCCGTCGGCGCGGACAAGGCGGGCGTTTTTCGGCGAGAGATCAAGAAGCGCCCTGATCGCCGACGACGTGCGGCCGCGCGCGCGAAGTTCGAGCACCTGGCCGAGTAGAACGAGCGTAGTGATCGCGGCGGCGGCTTCAAAGTACAGAGGCGGCGCTCCGTTTACGGTGTTGAACGAGGCAGAGAGCGCGAAAGGGAAGAGGACGGCGGCGGCGCTATACAGATAAGCCGCGCCCATGCCGATGGCGATGAGCGTGAACATGTTGAGGCTGCGGTTCGCAATTGAGGCCCAGCCGCGCTCAAAGAACGGCCAGCCCGCCCATAGAACGACCGGTGTTGAGAGAGCAAATTCTATCCAGCCGGTCAACCACATCGGAAGAAAACGCATGAGCGGCATGTCGGGCATGTCGCCAAACATCGCGAGCGCGACCACAGGCGCCGTGAGCGCCAATGCAACCCAGAAACGGAGGGTCATCGAGGCGAGTTCAGGATTTGCTTCTGCGGCACTTACCGTGCGCGGTTCGAGAGTCATTCCGCAGATGGGGCAGGTGCCTGGCCCGTCGCGAACGATTTCCGGATGCATCGGGCAGGTGTACTCGACGCGGGTTGCTGTTGCGGGAACGGCGGGTTCGAGAGCCATGCCGCACTTGGGGCACGCACCTGCCTGATCCTCGGAGATCTCGGGATGCATCGGGCAGATATAGCGCGATTTTTTCGGCGCGTGCGCCTCGTGGGCCAAGAACCCAGCCGGTTTGATTCCTCCTAATTGCACGTGCGGGCTGTGCGAGTGCATCGGCGTGAATGATTTTGCGTCCAGGTGTTTCTCGGGATCCGTGCGGAACTTCATCGCGCAGCTTTCAGAGCAGAACAGATACGTACTCCCGGCGTACTCGGCGCGCCACTTCGCGCCGTCCGAATCAACTGCCATTCCGCAGACCGGATCTTTTGACTGAGTCGGCATCGGCTTACATCAACTCCACAATCTCGTCGTACATCGCCTCGGCTTCGGCGGGAGAACCCTTGCGAATCGCCTGTGTCGCGCAATGGCGCAGATGATTGCGAAGCAGCGCCTTGCCTACCGAACGCAGCGCTTCCTGCACCGAGGAGATTTGCACCAGAATATCGGCGCAATAGCGTTCTTCCGAGACCATTCGCTGAAGGCCGCGGACCTGGCCCTCGATACGGCGCAGCCGATTCAAATTTTCTGATTTGATCAGCGGATCGACGGCGACTGCCTTTCGGCCAGCCTCGCGCACTCCGCACCCGCAGATGGCGGGGCCCTGCTTTTGGGCAGCGACTTTCATCGTCATATACCCCCTAGGGGTATATTATCTGACGCAAAGGCTTTCGGAAAGATTCTTTTTTTGGCTAGCGACAGCTACGGTACGAGCGAGGTTTCTTGAGAGGACTGCTTCTTGGGAATCAGCGAGTCGATGTAGGAAACCATTTCGGGGCTGGTCCAGTCTTGGGGGCCGATGATTTTTCGGTCAAACGTGCCGTCAGGGTTGATGATGTAGGTTTCCGGATACATGATCGTGCCGTAGGACGCGGCGATCTGCTTGGAAGTGTCCAGATAGGTCGGAAACGAGATGTGGTAATCGGTAAGGAATTTTTCGTAAGAGGCTTCGTCTTCGTTTACGCCTGCATCCACGCCGATGATTGTGCCGCCGAGGGCCGAGATGCGCTGTTGGAGTGAATTCAAGGATGGCGCTTCGTCGACGCAGGGGCCGCACCAGGAGGCCCAGAAATTGAGCACGACCAGATGGCCGCGGAAATCGGACAGGTGCATCGGTTTTCCGTTGAGCGTCAGCGCGAAGTCTTGTGCGGCGCGTCCGTGGAGGCTTGCTTCGCCCTGGCGATAACTGGGAGCGACAAAAAAGGCCACCATTGCCGCAACCACGGCGCCGGCCAGCAGCGTCATGAGTTTCTGTTTCAAATCCAGTGTCACCCGGCTCTATAATAAGGCATCCGCGCGGTTCCGTGGGGCGTTTCGCGATTCTGGGCGGGTACGGACCCAAATCCTTGCTTTTCAGCATTCCTTCCCGTCCGCACACACCAGCGCCAGCAACCCGCGCCGCCGAAAAAAGCCGCACTTTGCGGGAATCCTTTGCCCACTGTCGAAATCCAATAAGGACATTTGAGCGTACTGTTTCTGGCACAGTGTTTCCATGGAGCGACACATGAGCAAGGCATTCGAAGTCGAAGTTCCCGCAAAGATCGAGTCGGAAAGCATCGCCGACCTCGTCCGCAAGATGCTCATCAAGATCGGCGAAGACCCCGGTCGCGAAGGGCTCGAAAAGACTCCGCAAAGATTTGAGAAAGCGATCCGCTACCTGACCAGCGGCTACGACCAGGACCCCGAGAAGGTCCTGAATGGCGCGAGGTTCAGCGTCGCTTACGACGAGATGGTCGTCGTGAAGGATATCGAGGTGTACAGTTTGTGCGAACACCACCTGCTACCGTTTTTCGGGAAATGCCACGTGGCCTACCTCCCGAACAAGCAGGTCGTGGGGCTGAGCAAGATTGCGCGGCTGGTGAACGTCTACGCGCGGCGGCTGCAGATCCAGGAGCGGCTCACGAGCCAGATCGCACAGGCGCTCGAAGACAAGCTCAGGCCGCAGGGCGTGGGCGTGATCATCGAGGCGCGGCACATGTGCATGGTGATGCGCGGCGTGGAAAAGCAAGGCTCGGTCGCCGTGACCAGCGCGATGCTGGGAAAATTCCGCGAGGACAAGCAGACGCGCGACGAATTCCTTTCGCTGGTGAAAAGCGGAAAATCCTACAGTCTATGAACTGCCGGTGCGCCGTTCTTGGACGAAGCGGGGAACGATGTACAAGAAGGCGCTCGCGGTTTCAGGAGTTTCTGCAGTAGTTGCTGCTCTCATCGTTTTTTCCTTTGCCAGTTCGATTTCGGCGCGACGCGCTGACGACGTCCATGCACAGTGGGCCGCCCTTGCCGACCAATTCTTCGAGCAGGTCTATTTCAAATATGCGCCAACTTCGGGCACGCTTTCCGGTTTGCACCAGTACGATTCGCAGCTTGAGCCGTATTCCCGCGCGGGTCTGGACGAAGAGGTCGCGGCGTATCTCGCTTTCGAAAAGCGCGTGGAAGCTTTTAATCCGTCGGGATTGACGCAGTCGGAATCGGCTGACCGGGAGATCGTGCTTTCGAATATCCGCGGCGCTTTGCTGGAATTGCAGACGATTCGTCCGTGGGAAACCAATCCCGGCTACTACTCGGACGGGTACGCTCAACAGGTGATCGGGATCACGCAGAGCGCGTATTACCTGATGAATCGCAACTTTGCACCGCCCGATGACCGGCTGCGGTCGTTGGTTGCGCGCGAAAAGCAGATGCCTGCCGCTTTGCTTGAGGCGCGGAAGAATCTGAAGAATCCGGCGCGGATATCAACCGAGATCACCCTCGAACAGTTGCCAGGAGACATCAGCTTTTTCCAGCACGACGTCCCCACGGCATTCGCGGCGGCGGCGGACCCGCAGGTGAAAGCTGACTTTGCGAAGTCCAATGCGGCGGTGATCGCCGGCCTACAGGACTACCAGAAATGGCTTCGCGACGTTGAATTGCCAGTTTCGAAAGGCGATTTCGCGATCGGCCAAGATGCGTTTTCGAAGAAATTGCTCTATGACGAGATGGTTGACACGCCGCTCGACAAGCTCCTGGCGATCGATCGGGAGAACATGAAAGCGAATCAAACCGAGTTCGCGCGGATTGCGAAGGAAGTCGATCCGAACAAGACCACGGCGGAAGTGCTCAGCGATCTGCAGCACGACCACACAACGCGGGACCACTTGCTGCAGGAATTTCGCGATCAATTCAACGGATTGGTTTCTTTCATTCGCGCCAAGCACATTGTGACCATCCCTTCGGACGAGCAGCCGACGGTCGAAGAGACGCCGCCCTTCATGCAAGCCACGACGTTTGCCTCGATGGATACGCCCGGTCCGTTTGAGAAAGTCTCCAAGCAGGCATATTTCAATGTGACCTTGCCGTTGCCGACCGCCACGGCTCAAGTGGCCGAGGAAATGCTCGAGGAATTCAATGTCGGCACGGTGACTTCCACGGCCGTGCACGAAGCGTATCCTGGACACTACGTTCAGTTCCTGTGGTTGCCGCAGGCGCCGTCGAATGTTCGCAAGATTCTGGGCGCGAATTCGGACATCGAAGGCTGGGCACATTATTGCGAGCAGATGATGCTCGACGAGGGCTACGGGCAAGTGGGCACGGGTGCGAAGGACGAGCGGGAAGCGAAACTGATTCGCCTTGGGCAACTCGAAGATGCTCTGCTGAGGAACGCGCGGTTCATCGTCGGAATCGAGATGCATACCCATCAGATGACCTTCGATCAGGCGGTGGACTTTTTCGTGAAACAGGGCTACCAGACACACGCGGTGGGCGTCGTTGAAACCAAGCGCGGCACGAGCGATGCGACCTATCTTTACTACACGCTCGGTAAGCTGCAAATCATGAAATTGCGCGAGGACATGAAGAAGAAAGAAGGCTCTTCATTCTCTCTGGAAAAATTCCACGACGATTTTCTGAGGCAAGGATTCCCGCCGGTAAAGATCATTCGGCAGGCGATGCTCGGCGACAATTCGCCGACGCTCTGACACGCGGATTACATGCGAAGCAGGCGCCGTCGCGGACCTTTTTTCGAGAATTCTTTTGTTGGCACTAGAAAAACCCTATGCTAGGCTTCTAGAGTCGAAGAACAGGACAAAGTAGAGCAGGGCCACGACGCTTCAGGGGGAGGGCGGAGTTGAGCGACGCCAAATTCGGACTAATCGAACAATACAGAACGCATCCTCGGGATACGGGTTCGCCCGAAGTGCAGATTGCGTTGTTGAGCGAGCGCATCAACTACCTCACCACCCACCTAAAAGCCCATGCGAAAGATCACGCTTCGCGCCGCGGGTTGATCATGATGGTCAACCGACGCCGCAGGCTGCTGGACTACCTGAACCGCCGCGACCCGGATCGGTATCGCGAGATTGTCGAACGTCTTAGTTTGCGCAAGTAGCATCCATTCCCTGAGCGGCACAAGCAGCCGTAGACTTTTCCCTCCGCACAAATCGGAGTTACAGGGCGCGATGCGGTCAGTTGCAGCCGCGCACTGAGCATTCGTCTGCCCTCTTTCCCGTCTTCGAGGTTTTCCCAAGTAAATTCAATTGCATCCGAACAGAGTCCCCGACGATTCGGGGCGAAAAGGACGTGAAAAGATGTTTGAACTAACCAGTTTAGAGCTGGGTGGACGCAAGCTGACGTTTGAGACGGGCAAGATGGCCCGGCAGGCGCATGGTGCAGTGGTGGCTCGATACGGCGATACGGTTGTGCTGGCGACGGCTTGCATGGACAGCAAAGCGACCGAAAAGGATTTTCTTCCCCTCACCGTGGACTACCGAGAGTACACGTACGCCGCGGGAAAAATTCCCGGCGGCTTTTTCAAGCGTGAAGGGCGGCCTTCGGAGCGCGAAACGCTCACGTCGCGGTTGATCGATCGTCCGCTGCGGCCGCTTTTTCCCGAGGGATGGGCGACCGAGACGCAAGTGGTCGCAATGGTGCTTTCCGCCGACAGCGAAAACGATCCGGACGTAATTGGCGTGACCGCCGCTTCGGCCGCGCTTTACATTTCGAAGATTCCCTTCAACAACCCGATTGCTGCCGTGCGCGTTGGCCTGATCGACGGCAAGCTGCTTATCAATCCAACCGTTGCCGAACAGAAGACTAGTTTGCTCAACATCGTGATCGCCGGTTCCGAGCAGGCGATCGTGATGGTGGAGTCCGGCTCGCTGGAAGTTTCCGAAGAGACGGTTGCGGACGCGCTCGAATTCGGTCATGCCGCGATCAAAACGGCGATCGCCGCCATCAAGGAACTGGGCGCGAAGGTCGGGCAGAAGAAAGTGGAAGTGAAGCCGCCTGCATTTGACGAAGCGCTCTACAAGGACATGACGGCGAAGTATGGCGATCGCTTGCGCGACGCGCTCGACACCGCCAAGCATCCCAAGCTTGAAAGCTACGGCCTGGTCGATGCGATCAAAGCGGAGATCAAGGCCTCGATCCCCGAGGACGACGAGGAGAAGCACAAGCTGGCCTCGCGTGCTTTCGAACGCTTGCGTGAGCGAATCTTCCGCGACGACATGCTGCTCGGTCGGCGCCGTCCGGACGCGCGCGCGTTTGACCAGATCCGCCCCATCACCTGCGAAGTGGGCGTGCTTCCGCGCGTTCACGGCTCGGCACTTTTCACGCGCGGCGAAACGCAGGCCCTGGTCACCACGACGCTCGGCACGAAAGAAGACAAGCAGCGGCTCGATCTTCTTTTCGAAGAGGAATCGTTCAAGCGATTCATGCTGCATTACAACTTCCCGGCGTTTTCCGTGGGTGAAGTGAAGTTCCTGCGCGGACCCGGACGCCGCGAAATCGGCCACGGTGCTCTTGCAGAGCGCGCGCTGGCGAACCTGGTGCCTGCGGAAGCCGATTTCCCCTATGCCATGCGCGTCGTGTCCGACATCATGGAATCGAATGGCTCTTCCTCGATGGCCAGCGTCTGCGGCGGCTCGCTTTCGCTGATGGACGCTGGCGTCCCGCTCAAGGCTCCCTGCGCGGGCATCGCCATGGGGTTGGTAATTGAAGACGACAAGTACGCGATCCTCACCGACATTGCAGGCGCCGAGGATCATTACGGCGACATGGACTTCAAAGTTGCCGGCACGAAGCAGGGAATTACGGCGCTGCAGATGGATATCAAAGTGACCGGTGTCACGGTCGCGATCATGCGCGAAGCGCTTGAACAGGCTCGCCGCGCACGTCTCGAAATCCTGGAGACGATGGCTGGCACGATCACTCAGGCCCGCCCTGAAATTTCCACATACGCACCCCACCTGCACATGCTGACGATTCCCACAGACAAGATTCGCGACCTGATCGGACCCGGCGGAAAGAAAATCCGCTCGATCATCGAAGCGACCAACGTGAAGATCGACGTGATGGACGACGGCAAAGTACACGTCTTTGCGAACAACGGCGCGGCTGCCGAAGCTGCGCTGAAGATGATTCGTGACGTAACGGCGACGGCCGAGATCGGCAAGACGTATCTGGGCACCGTGGTTCGCATCGCGGATTTTGGCGCGTTCGTGGAACTTTTCCCGGGCACAGATGGTCTGCTGCATATCAGCGAAATTGCAGAAGCGCGCATCCGTTCGGTTCGCGATGAGTTGAAGGAAGGCGATCAGATCCTGGTGAAGGTACTGGCGATCGAGGGCAACAAGATTCGCCTGAGCCGGAAGGCCGTGTTGCGTGATCAGCGCGACAAGCAGCAAAAGAGCGAAGCGGCGAGCTGAAGTTTCGATCTGCTCGTTGTAAAAGTAGAAGGGAGGCCTTTTGGGCCTCCCCTTTTTATTGGGACCGATGGGTTCGGATCAGGACGTAGAAACGCGTTCAATGCGAGCACCGAGATCGACAAGTTTGAGTTCGATCTGCTCGTAACCGCGGTCGATGTGGTAGACCCGGTCGATCCAGGTGGTGTTGCTCGCGACGAGCGCGGCAAGGACCAGTCCGGCGCTTGCGCGCAGGTCTGATGCAGTGACGGGCGCGCCGCTTAAAGGCGTTGGCCCCGTGACACGCGCGGTGTTGCCGTCGAGTGAGATGTGAGCGCCCATGCGAATCATCTCTGCGGCGTGCAACATGCGATTTTCGAAGATCGTTTCGCGAATCGTCGAAGTGCCTTCGGCCTGTGTTGCGAGCGCCATGAACTGCGCCTGCATATCGGTGGCAAAGCCTGGATATTCTTCGGTGGTGACGTCGGCTGCTGTGAGTTTCCTTGCAGCTCGCACGCGCACGCGGCGATTCTTCTCACATGTGACGTCGACGCCGCATGCGCGCATTTTGTCAATCACGGCTTTCAGGTGACCGGGCTCGCAATTTTCGAGCAGGATGTCGCCGCCGGTGATCGCCCCCGCCACCAGGAACGTGCCCGCTTCGATGCGATCGGGAATGATCGTGTGCGTAGCGCCGTGCAGCCGTTCGACGCCCCGCACGCGAATCGTCGGGGTACCGTGGCCTTCGATTTTCGCGCCCATTTTGATGAGCAATTCAGCCAGATCGGGAATCTCGGGCTCAAGCGCGCAATTTTCGAGTATTGTTTCGCCTTCAGCGAGAACGGCGGCGGTCAGAATATTTTCCGTGCCGGTCACGGTGATTTTGGGAAAGCGGATAGTCGCGCCGCGGAGCCGCTTCGTGCGAGCTTCTACGTAACCATGATCGACGGTGATTTCGGCGCCGAGTTTTTCGAGCGCTTGAATGTGCAAATCAACAGGGCGCGCTCCGATGGCGCAGCCGCCGGGCAGAGAAACGCGGGCGTAGCCGAAACGCGCGACCAGGGGGCCCAGCGTCAAAATCGACGCCCGCATCGTTTTCACAAGCTCGTACGGAGCTTCGGCGTGCGACACGGATTCGGCCTGGATGATGAATTCGCTCGGCGGAATATCCGGGCTCTCGACGCGGCAACGCATGTGCGCAAGGAGCTTCGCCATGGTGATAATGTCGCGCACGCGGGGGATGTTGTGCAGATAGACGGGTTCCGGCGTGAGCAGCGCCGCCGCCATCGCGGGAAGAGCCGCGTTTTTCGCGCCGCTGATTTCCACCGTGCCTTCGAGTCTGCGTCCGCCCTGGATTTTGAACCGATCCATTTGCTTTTCCCTTGACCTGGCCTTGGCCTAGCGCCGGCTGTCTTTGATGCCTTTTTGCGACAGCATTTCGAGAGCCTTTCGCACGTTACCTCGAGCAGCTGCAAGTCGTTTGCGCGCTTCGTCCGCCGACGCGCCGGTTTTCAGCATCACCAACGCCGTCGGCAGGTTGTGTCCAGCCCGCCGCAAAACGTGTCCTGCTGCGGACGACGAAACTCCGGCCGCTTCCTCAAGAATCCTCGCTCCCCGCCGCCGTAACTTCTGATTTGTGAGCGCCACGCCGACCATCCAATTCTCGTAAACGCGGCCCATCCGAATCATCGAAGCACTGGAGAGCATATTCAGAACCATCTTTTGGGCCGTGCCCGCTTTCAGGCGTGTCGAGCCGGCCACGGCTTCCGGGCCTGTATTCGGCGCGATAACGATCCGCGCCTGCCTCGCAAGAGCTGACTTAGGATTGGACGTGACACCGACCGTTGTCGCACCGAGTCGCTCGGCAAACTCCAGCGCACCAAGGACATAGGGCGTCGAACCGCTCGCTGCGATTCCAACCACCACGTCATTTTTCGCCACGTGGGCGCGCGCCAAATCGCGTGCGCCGTTCGCTCGAGAGTCCTCGGCGCCCTCGACCGCATGCCGCAAAGCGCGCTCGCCACCCGCAATCAACGCCTGCACCATTCGGGGCGGCGTGCCAAAAGTCGGCGGACACTCCGAGGCGTCCAGAACAGCCAAACGTCCACTTGTCCCCGCTCCCACGTAAATCAGCCTGCCTCCGGATTCAAAGGCTTTCACAATCGCGTCGACGGCTCGTGCGATCTGCGGGAGCTCGCGCCGAACGGCAAACGCGACTCGTGTGTCTTCGCGATTGAGCGCACGCACGATTTCCAGCGACGACTTCCGGTCAAGGCCGCGCGTGCGTGGATTTCGCTGCTCGGTTTTGGACGGTTTCACCCCAGCCGATGCCCCTTTTAATTATAAGGGCAGGGGGGCGGTGAACCCGGCGCGTTCTGCGCCGACTGTAAGGGCTGTGCTGAGGAAGTTATCGTGCGGGGCCCTGGGCGTCCAGTCCCAGCGCGTGGAAAATCGCGTCGTGGACGGCGGGCCGCGCCTCGCGGATCTTTTCGTTGTCGCGCGTCGGGTTCACACGGTTAGTGAGCATGATCACGAAAAGCTCGCGCTTGGGGTCCACCCAGATGGAAGTGCCCGTAAAGCCGGTATGTCCGTAACTGGTGTCGTCAAAATAGTGGCCGGACGTGAAGACCGAGGTCGGCACGTCCCACCCGATGGCCCGCATCGAATTGCCGATCGTGTGGCGCGTCGTGAATTGGTCGATCGTCGCGGTCTGGATGAGCCGCGTGTGCCCGTAGATTCCGCCGTTGAGCATCATCTGGGCGAAAATCGCGATGTCCCCGGCGGTGGTGAAAAGTCCGGCGTGGCCCGCGACACCTCCCATGGCCCACGCGTTTTCGTCGTGAACTTCGCCCCACATCAATTTTTTGCGGTAGCTTTTATCGACTTCGGTCGGGGCGATGCGGCCGCGCATGCTCTTTGGCGGATTGAAAAGCGAATTCTTCATCCCAAGCGGTTTGAAGATTTTCTCCGGAGCAAGTTTGTCGAGCGTCTCCCCGTAGAGTCTGTGGACAATTTCGCCTTCGAGGATCAGACCGAGATCGGAATATTCAACTTGAGTGCCGGGCTCGTGGACAAGCGGCTCGGCCATCACGAGTTTGACTACGGCGTCATAGCCCTTGGCCTGCAGGAAGAAATCGCGATGTGCGGGAAGACCGGAATCGTGCAGCATCAGATTCCTTACCGTAATGCGCGAGCGCCAATCGGGGTTGGGATCGGACTTTGCGGCAGCGGCGAACTCCGGCAGATATTTTTGAACCGGTGCGTCAAGATCGAGCTTGTTTTGCTCGACGAGCATCATCGTCAGGCTCGTTGTCACAATGACCTTGGTCATCGAAGCGACGTCGAAGAGCGTATCGGTCTTCATCGGCTTCGCTTTGGGATCGCGCGTGAATTTGCCGACGGCGTGAACGGCGAGTTCGCCCTTGTATCCAACAGCCAGTACGGCGCCGGGATAGGCGTTGTCGGCAATTTGTCCCTGCAGGGCATCGAAGGCCGGCTTAAGGCGCGCGGCGAGGGAAGGGGAGGGTTTCAACGTCATCGGGGCTGCAGCCATCTGCATGCCGTCTCCACGATTTGCGGCGCCCGGGACGGTGACTGGAATCTTGCCCGAAACGGCGACTTCGCCGACCATGGCGCGCGCGGCGGCACGCTGCGCTACATCGCTCGTGGCAAACTCAGCGAGCCAGGTCCTGACGTTCGGAAACGCACCGATCAAGTATGGGCTGCCAAAAGCGGCGACGACGACCGGCTTTCCGGTCGCCACAAGCTGATTTACGAACCTGCGTTGATCGTCGGGAATGCCGACATTGCCTTTTCCGTCTGCTACGCGAACAAACAGCGCGGCGATGGCGAGGTCGTAGGTCGAGGGCGGAGGCACCTTGAGATTTGCGACCCTCGAGAATCTCGTGTCTGCGCGCATCGCTTGCAGCGAGCCGAAGCGTTTGCGCAATTCCGGCTCGAGCGTTTCACCCGGATATGAATCCGGATCTCCCGAAACAGAGACGAGCAGTACGCGCGAAGGCTTGGTCGAATCGAGTGGTAGTACATTGTCCGAGTTGCGCAATAGTGTTACGCCTCGATCCGCGATCGACTGCGCGAGAGCCTGCGTTTGGGGCATTGCGAACGTGCGGTTCAAGACATTCAAGTTCACCTGCGCGTTGCGGTCCAGGCTAAGCCGCGATTTCGCAGTGAGAATTCGCAACACCGATTCATCGATGCGTTCCTCGGGGATGCGTCCGGACGTGACGGCTTGCTCGATCGCGGCGATTGCGGCGTCCGGTGACGGAGACATCAGAATCACGTCTTCGCCGGCCGCTACCGCGCGGACAGCTGCATCGCCGGGCGTGTAATTGTTTGCCACACCGCCCATGTCCATCGCGTCGGTAATGACCAAGCCCCGGAATTGCAGTTGGCCGCGCAAAACGCCGGTAAGAATGCTTTTTGAAAGAGTGGCGGGTGTACCCGGTGTTTTCTCGAATGCCGCGACTTCCAAGTGTCCCGGCATCACCGAACTCACGCCAGCAGCGATTGCTGCGCGGAAAGGGACGAGTTCGGTCGCGGCGATCTGATCGCGCGAACGTGAAACCGAGGGCATCACGAGATGCGAATCAACGCTTACATCGCCGTGGCCCGGGAAATGCTTGGCTGTGGCGATCGCACCGTTTTCTTCGATGCCGCGCACGTATTCTCTGACGTAACGCGAGACTTCCTGCGGATCCTCACCGAACGAACGGACATTAATAATGGGATTCTGCGGGTTGCTGTTTACGTCCGCATCGGGAGCGAAAATCCATTGCACGCCGGCGGCGCGAGCTTCGAGCGCGAGCGCCTTGCCCGCCTCATAAGCCAGTTGCGGTTCGCCCGTGGCGGCAATCGCCATAGGAGAGGGGAGAGACGTGCCTTCCTCGAGGCGCATCCGCGTGCCATTTTCAAAGTCGGCGCCGACGAGCAGCGGAACCTTCGATGCGCGCTGCAGATCGTTAAGCAGCGCTACGGTCGGATAGACCTGGCTGCGGCGCAGGCCGAGCGGTCCGCGAGCCGTTGAGATGATCAGGCCGCCGACGGCATTGTCGTCAATCTGATGGCGCAGTTCCTGGTATGCGGGGCTATCGCTCGACGTGAACTCGCCGAAAACCGGCACCATCAGCATCTGGCCGATTTTTTCGCGCAGCGTCATCGTGCCGAGCGTCTTGCGCGCCCAACGGGAAGCGGCAAATTGCTGCGATGGGCTCTTGCTCGATTTCGATTGTGCACGAGAGCGAAAGGAGGGTGTCATGATCAGCACAAACGGGACCGCGAGAAGCGCGAGCTTGCGCGAAATTTTCATCGCGGGCATTCTATGATTGGTACGTGCGCCCCGCAACTCTATATAGCACGATTTTACAGGCCAAAAACGGAGCTCTTCGACCTTGTTTCTAAAGCGCTTCCTGACAGTTGCTGCACTCGCGATTCTTGGTGTTCCGCTCGCCACGGGCGCGCGTCCGGCACAACAGTCGCCCACCATGACCGGCATCGACGTCCTCGAGGCGCAGAATTTCGCGCCATTGCACGGGAAGCGCGTCGGCCTCATCACGAATCAGACCGGAGTCGACTCAAAGGGGCGCCGCACGATCGATGTTCTCAAATCGGCACCGGACGTGAAACTGGTGGCGCTGTTCAGCCCAGAGCACGGCATCGAGGGCCGTGCCGACGCAAAAGTGGGCGACGCCACCGACTCGGCGAGCGGGCTCGCGATCTACAGCCTCTATGGCGACACGCGGCGCCCGACTCCCGCCATGCTCACGAATCTCGACGCGATGGTCTTCGACATTCAGGACGCTGGTGTGCGCTTTTACACCTACACGACGACAATGGCTTATTGCATGGAGGAAGCAGCGAAGGCGCACGTCGCCTTTTACGTGCTTGATCGTCCGAATCCGCTCGGCGGCGAAATCATCGAAGGTCCGATGCTCGATCCGGACAAGCTTTCGTTTGTGGGATATTTCCCGATGCCCATTCGCTACGCGATGACCATGGGTGAACTGGCGCAAATGTTCAATGCGGAAAACAAAATCGGCGCGGACCTGCACGTGATCGCTTTGCAGAATTGGAAGCGCAGCGAGCCGTACTCGGAAACGGGAGTGAAGTGGATCTCGCCTTCACCCAATTTGAGAAGCCTCACCGAAGACTATTTCTATCCCGGGCTGGAAATTCTGCAAGCGGGCGGTGTCTCGGTCGGACGCGGAACCGACGCTCCCTTCGAGATCTTCGGGGCGCCGTGGATCGATGGCGATGACCTCGCCAAGGAGTTGTCGCATCGCAGAATCCCGGGCGTGCAATTTTCGCCAACGCAATTCACGCCCAGCCAAGATTTGTATGCCGGCTTGTCATGTGGCGGCGTGCTTCTGAGGCTTGCCCCGCATGGCGACTTGCGGTCCATGCGCATGGGAATTGAAATTGCCGATGCGTTGCACAAGATGTATCCGGACAAATTTCAGATCGACAAAATCCTCACGCTGCTTGGCTCGCAGGCCACGCTCGATCGAATTAAGCACGGTGACTCGCCTTCGGGCATTGTGAAAGGCTGGACGCCCGATCTCGATAAATTCCGCGACGTGCGCGCCAAGTATCTTCTGTATCGCTGAAATCCGATGACCTCTCCACCGAAAGCCTGGCTCGCCTGGAGCAGCGGCAAGGACAGCGCTTGGGCGCTTCACCTCGTGCGCCAAACTGGCGCCTTTGACGTGGTCGCGCTGCTTACGACTGTAAATCGCACCCACGCTCGCGTTGCGATGCACGCCGTGCGGGAGAGCCTGCTCGAGATGCAAGCCGAGGCGGCCGGCCTCCGACTTGAGAAAGTGACGATTCCTTCGCCGTGCTCAAACGAAATCTACGAAGCCGCGATGGGCGAAGCGATGGAGCGGGCACGCTCGGAAGGAGTGCTCCACGTGGTCTTTGGCGATCTGTTCCTCGAAGACATTCGTGCCTATCGCGAAAAGCATCTCGGCGCGGTTGGAATGACACCCGTTTTTCCGGTTTGGCGGCGCGACACAGCTAATCTTGCCAGGGAAATGCTTGCCGGCGGGCTTTCCGCTTTTCTCACATGCGTCGATCCACGAAAACTGGGCAGGGAACTCGCGGGCCGGCGATTCGATGCATCGCTGATTGCTGATTTGCCCTCCGGGATTGATCCGTGCGGGGAAAACGGTGAATTCCACACGTTTGCGTGCGCCGGGCCGATGTTTCGTCACCCGATCCCGGTCACACCGGGTGAAATAGTCGAACGTGATGGCTTCGTCTTCGCAGACCTTCTTCCGGCTTCGGCATCTGCTGGCAACGCAACACAATAGCTTTCTTCTTTTTTGAATCACTTTCGCGCGACCGATCAAGATTGACTTTGCCGTTGAACGGTCGCAGCATGTGCCCAGCAAGCCGGGGACGGGCCAGACGTTTCACGATTTCAAGTGAGCGCCAGCGCGCTCGCGCGTGGAGACGCGCGTTCACGAGCTTCAGGAGCTTGCGATGAAGACTTCGTCTCGACGGCAATTCATAAAGACGGCAGCCGCTTCAGGCGCGGCAGCGCTGGCCACGAGGTCGCTTCGAGGATGGCCTGCACCCGCGCGCCAGACACTCGCGACTCCCGTTGCACCGCCGCTATCGGTGTTCGCATATTCGCAAGTACAGCTCACCGAGGGCCTTTTCCGCCGGCAGTTTGACGAAAACCACGCGCGTTTCCTTGGCCTCGACGAAGACGGCTTGCTTAAACCATTCCGCCAGCGAGCCGGTATGCCTGCGCCCGGGCCGGACATGGGCGGCTGGTATGACAACGCAACCGATTTCAACCCCCAGAACAATTTTCACGGATTCATTCCTGGCCACTCGTTTGGCCAATATCTTTCGGGACTTGCACGCGCATACGCCGTCACAGGCGACAAAGCGACGCAAGCAAAGGTGCAGCGGCTGGTTCGCGCTTACGCAGCGACGGTCGAGCCGACCGGAAAATTCTACCTAGACTATCGGCTGCCGGCTTACACGTTCGACAAGACCTGCTGCGGTCTGATCGACGCCCACGAATTCGCCGCCGATCCAATCGCTCTCGACGCGCTGAAGAAAAGCACGGACGCCGTGCTGCCGTATCTTCCTGAAAAAGCGCTGAGCCGTGCCGAACAAGGCGCGCGTCCGCACAAGGATGTCTCCTACACGTGGGACGAAACCTACACCCTGCCCGAAAATCTCTTCCTTGCTTACCAACGCAGCAAAGATGCGCGCTACCGCGAACTGGCTGTGCGTTTCATCTATCACGGTTACTACGATCTTCTCTCCAGCAACGAGAACGCTCTGCCAGGGATGCACGCGTATAGTCACGTGAACACGCTCAGTTCAGCGATGCAGGCGTACTTCGTGCTGGGCGACGAAAAATACCTGCGCGCCGCGACCAATGGGTTGCGCATGGTTCAGGAACAGAGCTATGCGACGGGCGGATGGGGCCCGAACGAAGCTTTCGTCGTGCCGGGGAAGGGATTGCTTGCGGCGAGCCTCAACACGACTCACGCCGATTTTGAGACGCCTTGCGGCGCTTACGGACATTTCAAGGTCGCGCGCTATCTGCTGCGCACGACGCGCGATTCACGATACGGCGACAGCATGGAGCGCGTGCTTTACAACACTGTCGCCGGCGCCAAGCCGATCCTGGCGGACGGAACGAGTTTCTACTATTCCGACTACAACAACGCGAAAGCTCATAAGGTCTATTACAAAATGTCGTGGCCGTGCTGTTCGGGGACTTTCCCGCAGCTGACCGCGGACTACGGCATCAGTTCGTACCTTTCGGCGAGCGACGGCGTTTACGTGAATCTCTACATCCCGTCAAAGATCACCTGGCAGCAAAACGGAACGCGCTGTACGATGACGCAGCAAACCGGCTACCCCAAAACGAACACGACATCGCTCGTCCTCGAAATGGATCGTCCCCAGAATTTCACGCTTTATCTGCGGATACCTGCCTGGACGGACGCGAGCACGCGCCTTTCGATCAATGGCAAGCGTGAAACTGCCAGCATCACTCCGGGAAGCTTTTTCGCGCTGAAGCGCCAGTGGAAGAGCGGCGACCGGGTGGAACTGGAAATTGGAATGCCGCTGCGGGCCGAGCCGGTGGACGCGCAGACGCCAAACACGGTCGCGTTGATGCGCGGACCGCTGGCCATGTTCGCGGTGGGAAATTTGCCGAGCCATATCACGCAGGAGCAATTGCTTGCCGCCACGGCCGTGTCTCAGTCTTCCGATGATTGGAACGCCCAAGTGGGGGCGGAGAAATTGACGCTGCGTCCATTCACGGCAATCGGCGACGAAACGTATCGTTTGTATCTTCCTATCGAGACGTAAGGTTTTGCCGAAGAAGGTCCTGCAAGCGAGCGAGAAGGGGGAACTCGCCTTCGTGCATTTTGTCCTTGGCCTGGGCGATCGTCAGGAAAGCGTAGCGGTCGACTTCGGGAAATTCCTTTTGCCGGCCTGATTTCGGGGGCCACTCCATCGTGAAGGTGTTGCTTTTCAGCTGGCTCGGATCGCAATCGCCTTCAAATGCCCATGCGGTCACGGTCTTGCCACTTTTGTGCTTCACGCTACCGAGCGCGAAGAACGGCGCTTGTGGTTTCAGGCTGGTTTCTTCCTCGAATTCCCGCTTGGCGGCAGCAAGTGGCTCTTCGCCGGGACCCACTTCGCCTTTGGCAACGAACCATGCGCCTGTGTCTTTCGTGCTCCAGAATGGTCCGCCCAAGTGAACGAGCAGTACTTCCAGGTTTTCTTTTCGGAATCGATACATCAGAAGCCCGGCGCTGGTTTTGCTGGATTTGCTCATGGACGATCAATCGCGAGTGTAGATTTCCGTGGTCGGTTCAGAAATTTGCAGATAGGGATAGCGCGGCGCCTTCTGGTCCGA
>Ga0210401_10002212_pt1 | contig 21674 bp, 17 predicted proteins | sample IncBWH32MmetaG_FD_150866 | JGI IMG/M metagenome (GOLD analysis project Ga0210401, IMG submission 150866) | Forest soil microbial communities from Barre Woods Harvard Forest LTER site, Petersham, Massachusetts, United States - Inc-BW-H-32-M | ecosystem: Environmental > Terrestrial > Soil >... | reverse complement strand
CGTCGCTGAGCGCCGCATCGTCATAGACACGGTTGACGAGGCCCCATTCCAACGCCTTCTCGGCCGGCAGCCGCTCGCCCATCAGCGACAACTCGACCGAGCGCGCCCTGCCGATCAGCCGCGGCAACAGCCAGGTCGATCCGCAGTCCGGCACCAGGCCGATGCGGCGGAAGGCTTGCAGGAAATAGGACGAGCGAGCGCATAAGATCATGTCGCCCATCAGGGCAAAGCTCATGCCGGCGCCGGCGGCCGGGCCGTTGACCGAGGTGACCAGCGGACAATGCAGATTGCGCAGCCGCCGAAGGAACGGATGGAACCCGGTCTCGAGCGCGGCACCCGCATTGCTCCTGCCCGGTTTCTGCTGGTTACGACCTTGCAGGTTGGCACCGGTGCAGAACGCGCGCCCTGCCCCGGTCAGAACGACGCAGCGCACCTCGGCTTTTTTCTCGTCGATCGTGTCGAGCGCTTCGGCGAGCCCGCCGAGCATGTCCATGGAGACCGCGTTCATGACCTCCTGGTGGTCGAGTTTCAAGACCGCGACCGGTCCGTCGAAATCGAGCGTGACGTGCTTGAATTGCATTGTTTCCTCGCTGGGTTGCGAGCCGCGTTGCTATCGCGGCGCGCCGGTTTGATCTTCTGGAAGGCATATTTGATTTTCCGGGCGGGCTTGTCCATGCTTGGAAACGAACATCTGACGCGCGTCATGCAAAAAGCGGAAAACGCCCCGAAGGAAACACTCATGAGCATTTTTGACCTCACGGGCCGCGTGGCCGTCATCACCGGCGGCAATGGCGGCATCGGGCTCGGCATCGCGCAGGCGCTCGCGGCAAGCGGATGCAACGTCTCGATCTGGGGCCGCAACGCGGAAAAAAACAAAAGCGCCGCCGCGACCATGGCCGCCGGGCCCGGCAAGGTCGATACCCGCGTCTGCGACGTCACCGATTCCGTCTCGGTGAAGGAAGCGATGAAGGCCACGCTGGACGCGTTCGGCCGGGTCGACGGCTGCTTCGCCAATGCCGGCATCGGCGGCGGCGGACGCCGCGCCTTTATCGACCGCACCGAGGAAGAATGGCGAAAAATGTTTGCGACCAATCTCGACGGTGTGTTCCATGCCTTTCAGGTGGCCGCACGCCATATGACCGAGCGCGCCGCCGCCGGCGATCCGTTCGGCCGGCTGGTCGCGACCTCGAGCCTCGCCTCGCTGTTCGGCACCGCCCGCAACGAGCATTATGCCGCGACCAAGGCCGCCATCAACGCGCTGGTCCGCGCGCTCGCGGTCGAACTGGCCCGCCACGGCGTCACCTCCAATGCTATCCTGCCCGGCTGGATCAGGAGCGACATGACCGCAAGAGTGCTCGCCGACGACAAATTCGTCGGCGCCGTGATGCCGCGGATTCCGGTGCGGCGGTTCGGCGAGCCCTCCGACTTCGGCGGCATCGCGGTGTATCTGATGAGCAAGGCGTCATCCTATCACACCGCCGATTGCTTCGTGATCGACGGCGGCTATACGGCGTTTTGATCGCGTTCACGTCGCTTCGTGCGCTCCCCGGCTTGTCGCCGGAAATTCCCGTCACGCCCTTCACCCAACCCCGGAACGAAGGCGTCCGCCGATGGCTCTTGCATCCGTGCGAAAGACGATGTCCCAAAAAATAGTCGTCACGCCGTAATTGCAATTCTCGAGGCGATGATGCGTGAGGTGCCGCAGCTTTGCCGAGTAGAGCCAGGAGTCTGGCTCGATCGGCCAGCGGTGCACGGCATAGTGGACGAAGATGAAAACCAGATAGCCCGAGAGAAGTCCGGCAAAAATCGCCGATCCATCTTCCATCCCTGCGGCGCCAATCAGCAGACATCCGATCGGCAATGCGAGCAACGGCGTGCTGAGGCTGGATCTTTCGGCGTCCGGATCGCTTGGATGGTCGTGATGAAGCTGATGAAGGCGACGGCCCACAGCAGAATAACAATGGAAGGCAAAGCGGTGCACCAGATATTCCAAGAGCGTCCAGGCCGCGGCGCCCATCACGACCAGATGGAGGCGGTGCAAACCAGCGAGCCCCAGGAAAATCGCGATCGCAAGCGGTACGGTGACGAAATCGCCAAAGTGTTTGATATGCCGAATAGCCTCGGCCGACAGGCTCGTCATAGCTGTTCGCCTCATTGGATCATTTCGCCGGCGCCAAGCGCGGATTTTCTCCCGCTTGATGGACCTTCACGCCGGGGAAAGGAACAGATTTGCATGACGAAATTGCTGGCGGGACATCAGCTTTGCCAACGTTGACCCGCGGGGCGGGTTCCAACGCCTCCGCGCCCAGGCCCGGCCCGATGAGCGGAAAAGATCCAACCGCCTCTTATGTCCGGTAGGCGACGGATGAAGCCTCGCCAGCCCGCCCCTGTAACATCGTCGGCGTGTCAATAGTGGCCGGAACCGTAGGTGGCTCGACCAATGACGCTGACCAGTGGTCCGCGAATGTCAAATCCGCTCCTCATCGACGGCTTGATCGCCATGCGTCTGGGCCGGTATTGTTCGGGTCACCCATCATGCTCACGCACAGAGCCGACCAAGGTGAGCGAGACAGGGACGCGTCGGTTCCGCGGATTGCCAGTGCGGACCGATTGCGAGGACATGGCAAGAATGCGCGATAGTCTTGTTTCAATTTGGTCGACCGATGATCTATCGCACGCGGAATTCACGCGTGCACGGCACCACAGCTTTGCCTTCGAACCGCACTTCCGTAGTACTGTCTGCCTTGCACTCATTGTGACTGGCGCATTGAAACTCACCATCGGGCGCCGGACGGAAACCGCGGCGAAGGGCGCCTTCGTGTTCATCAACGCGGGAGACGTGCATGCGGGTCATGCGACGTCCACAGCTCAAGGCTGGGTCATGCGGACCCTCCACGTCGCGCCAGGCAATCTTGCCGAGCAGATGCGCAATCGCGGCCTGCGGGCTGAAGCAGATTTGCCGATACGAAGCGGCATCCGCAACGAGCGCGCGCTTGCCGATCTCTTTTTCGGCATCCATGCCTGTGCGCAGACCGATCACGATCGCCTGAAGCGGGTTCTTGCTGCGCACGCGGAACCTGCTCACCGCGGAGAAGCCGGGGCGCCTACCGGAAGCCGCACCGAGGCAAAGCGCATTCGCGACTACATCGAAGATCGCCTGTTCGAGCAAATTCGCCTAAGCGACTTGTCGAAGCTCGTGTCAATGCCGCCTTACACCGTCGTTCGCGTATTCAGGCGGACCTTCGGAATCCCTCCCCATCGCTATCACACGCAGCGGCGCGTCGATGCCGCCCAGAAGCTGATTCGCGACAGGGTGCCGCTGTCCAGCATCAGCCATCTCTGCGGGTTCGCCGACCAGGCGTATCTGACGCGCGCCTTCAGGCGTACGCTTGGCTATACACCCGGCCTCTACGCTCGCTCGGTCCGATAGAGCGGGATGACTTTTCTTCGAATCGTCATCCCGCTCTATCTTTTTGTTTGAGCGTGATCTCCGCGCAAACGCGTTCCGCGTTTGTCGCGAGGGAAAACCGGCACCCACTTTTCCGGATCATGCTTTAGCTGCAAGGACGTTCAAGACCCGATATGGCCGTTCTGCGAGGTATTGCCGCAGAGGAGGACGGAGCGATGCCCATAACGCAAGACGAGCTCGACCGGGACTCCTGGCCGGTGTCGATGCGTTGTGTTGCCGTTGTCGATGATGGCCTGCCGATCGGCAAGGCGGCAAACGCGGCGGCTGTAATGGCGCTAACCATGGGCGCACGGCAATCGCATCTCGTGGGTGAACCGCTCGTTGATTCCGCAGGCAATCATCATCCGGGCCTGATCCCGATCGGCATACCTGTGCTCGGCGCGCCGGCCACAGATCTGGCTTCCCTCCGCGACCGGGCGCGCCAAGCTGGCCTCGAGGTCGTCGACTTTCCGGCGCAGGGACAGCAGACGAATGACTATGTTGAATTCCGCAAAATGGTCGGCGAGACGGCTCCGGAGCAGGTTCGTTACCTCGGCGTGATGATTTACGGCGAGAGGAAAAAGGTCAGCCGTTTCGTCGGCAAGTACGGTCTGTTGAGGGACCGAGCGGCGAACGAGGCGGGCAGAGAGATGAAAAGTCACCTCGCCCACACCCCGCCCGTGGCTTCATCGGCCTTGGGGCCATGGGTGAACCGATGGCGCTAAACCTGGTGAAGGCCGGCACGCCGCTCCTGGTATGGAATCGCTCACCCGCAAAGCGCGATATCCTGGCCGAAGCCGGGGCGGCTGTCGCCAAGGACCCGGCTGACGTCTTTGCGCGGTGCAAGGTCGTGATCCTGATGCTCGCAGACGGCGCGGCGATGGACGCCGCGCTCGCGCGAGGTGAACGCGCTTTCGGCGATCGGGTCAACGCCCGCACCGTGATCAACATGGCGACCGTTGCGCCGAGCTATTCCACGGCGCTGGAGACCGATATCCGCGCCGCTGGTGGCCGCTACGTCGAGGCACCAGTCTCCGTCTCGCGCAAGCCCGCGCAGCAAGCACAGCTCGTCGCGATGCTGGCAGGAAGAAAGAAGATGTGGCATCGGTTCAGCCGCTTCTCGCCGCGATGTGTCACCGCGCCATCGACTGCGGCGCCACCCCCAATGCGCTTCTCATGAAACTCGCGGTAAACCTATTTCTGATCACCATGGTGACGGGTCTCGTCGAGGCAACCCACTTCGCCGAATCCAAGGGGTTGGATCTTGAGCGGTTCATCGCCGTTCTTGATGCCGGACCGATGGCGAGCGACGTGTCGCGCGTCAAGGCGGCGAAATTGCTCGTGCAGGATTTCAGCGTTCAAGGCGCGATTGCCAATGTGTTGCAGAACAACGGTTTGATCGCCTAGGCGGCGCAAGAGGCACGTGTTGCCTCGCCGCTGCTCGACGTCTGCCACGCCCTCTACGCCGAGACTCTGGCTCTCGGACTGGCGGCGCCGACATGGTTGCCGTGATCCGCGCGATCGAGCAACGTACGGCGGCTGGCGCATAATCGCCTTTCCTCCGGACGTAGGATGCCTAAGCGCAGTTGACGCGGGTGCAGTCAGCCTCATACTTGGAGGCGCGCAAGCAAGCGGCGCAAATGCGCCGACCGTGGAACGAACGATGGAATATGCCCCCGAAAAACTCACCCCGCGCGAGCGCTACAAGGTACTGACGGGATTCGTGCTGCCGCGGCCGATCGCCTGGGTGACCACGGTTGGCCCCACCGGCGTGGTCAACGCGGCGCCGTTCAGCTTCTTCAACGTGTTCTGCGAGGATCCGCCGCTCTGCATGTTTGCCGCCAATTTGGGGCCCGACGGCCTTCCCAAGGACACGACGGTCAACATCCAGCGCACCGGGGAGTTCGTGGTCAACCTCGCCGATGAGCCCTTAGCGCAGGCGATGCACGAGACCAGCGGCGACTTTCCCGCTGAGATCGGCGAACCCTCCTATCTCGGCTTGAAATTGGCGCACTCTACCAAAATCGCCGTGCCGCGATTGGCCGATGCGCCATGGGCGATGGAATGCAGGACCTGGAAGACCATCGATGTAAATGGCGACCGCCAGCTCATCATGGGCGAAGGCATCAATTTCCACATCCGCGACGAATTGTGGGATGGCGCCTCGATGCGCGTGCACATGGAGCGCTATCACCCCGTCGGCCGCATGTTCGCCGACCGCTACTGCCGGACCGACGACCGAATCGTGTTCCCGCCTGCCCAAGGGGCACCTCGCGCATAAGTTGGTCATCGCGAGGAGCCAACGGGTCGCAATGACGTCACTAGGCGGAAGCAGGCCGATGCGCGCGGAGGAAGGAACGGATCTGGCGCACCGCCAAGGGAATCCGCTCCTTGGGCTCCTTCCACGGAAACACGCTCACCTCGGCCCTGGGCGCGAGCATCGCGGCCTCCATGGCGACCGCATAGGGATGGGCCGGAATATCATCGGGGAGGATCAGGACCGGCGTCTGACAATGGCGCACGAAATCGCGCGTCACGGTGAACACGAAATCGGGGTTAGTGCGATACATCCGGTTGAGGAATTTATCGACCGTCTCCATCGTGATCTCCGGCCGGCGTTTGATGAGCTCCGGACCCCAGCCCTTCATGTTGTTGTCGTAGAACAGGTTGCGCATCTCGGGGCGCGATCCGCTGGGCTGCGCCAGCACGGCGGCGACCACGCGATCGGGTGCGCGCTTCAACAGGTTCCAGATCAGCGGGCCGCCGATGCAAAAACCCAGCACCATGAACCTGTCTATGCCGAGGTGATCCATCAGACCGAGCTGGTCATCGGTGTGGGAATCCCAGGGACGGTCGATCTCGAGCGGACCTGAGGATTGACCGGCATTGGCGTTGCGCAGGTCGAACGCGATGCAGCGGTACTCGCCCCTAAACTCCTCGATCGCGTTGAACGGCGGATAGCTGCCGGTGATGCCTGAGATCGTCGAGTTCAGTCCGCCGCCGGCGATCAGCAGCAACGGGAAGCCGGACCCGGCCTCCTCGAAGTGGATGCGAACGGTGCCTTTTTCGAACGTGCCCATGGCGGCTCCTCCTCGCTCAGCCTGCGTAGGGTGGGTTAGCGAAGCGTAACCCACCCTTTCCCGGAAAGGTGTGGTGGGTTACGCCTTCGGCTAACTAACCCACCCTACAAGACTGCGCCCATTGCCGCCTCAGGACGACGCCGCCATCTTTCGTGGCTGCGCCGCCGTCTTCGCAAAGCCCTCATAGCCCTTGGCGGCGACGTCGTTGCAAATCTGCCGATACGGCCCGACGCCGCCGATATAGGGCATGAAGATCCGGGGCTTGCCCGGGATGTTGGCGCCCATGTACCAGGAATTGGCCTGCGGATAGAGCGTGGTATAGGCGACCTCGTTGACATGGGCGACCCAATTGTCCTCGGCATCCTGGTTCGCCTCCATCGCCTCAAAGCCACGATCGCGCATGTAGGCGATGCAGTCGGCGATCCAGTCGACGTGCTGCTCGATCGACACGATCATGTTGGAGAGCACCGATGGGCTGCCGGGACCGGTGATGATGAAGAGGTTGGGAAAACCGGCGCTCATCAGGCCGAGATAGGTTTTGGGACCCTCCGCCCATTTCTGGTTCAGCGTTTGCCCCTGGCGGCCGCTGATGTCGATTTTTGCAACCGAACCCGTCATCGCATCAAAACCGGTCGCGAGCACCAAGGCATCGATCTCGTAATCCTTGGCCCCGGCGCGCACCGCGTTCGGAAGAATCTCCTCGATCGGATCGGACTTGATGTCGACCAGCGTCACGTTCGGCCGATTGAAAGTCTCGAAATAATCGGTGTCGATGCAGATGCGCTTGGTTCCGATCGGATAGGTGGTGGGCTGCAATAGCTTCGCTGTCGCCGGGTCCTTGACGATCTCGGCGATCTTTTCGCGCACGAAATCGGCGGCGGTGTCGTTGGCCGCCTGATCGAGCGCGAGGTTATTGTAGACCGACATGAAGGTAAGGCCGCCGTGCTGCCAGCGCTGCTCATACCTGGCGCGGCGCTCGTTATCGCCGTCATCGAGCGCGCCTCGATCGGGCAGATCGGTATAGATGCCGTTCTTCGCCTCCTCGCGCGCAAAGCGTCTAATCTCCGAATAGTTTTGCCGGAATTTTTCCCGTTCCTGCTCCGTCAGCGTCGCGTTGCGGGCAGGAATGGAGTAGTTCGGCGTGCGCTGAAACACCGTGAGATGCCTGGCCTGTTCTGCAATCACAGGCGCCGCCTGAATGCCGGATGAGCCGGTGCCGATGACGCCGACGCGCAAGCCCGTGAAATCTATCCGTTCATGCGGCCAATGGCCGGTGTGATAGACCTTGCCTTTGAACTGATCGAGACCCCTGATGTCGGGCACTCGCGCGTTCGACAGGCAGCCGCTGGCGAGCACGACAAATTTCGCGGTCACCGTCCTGCCGTCGGAAGTGGCCACCTGCCAGATATTGGTGCTCTCGTCGAAGACGGCCTGTTCGACGCGGGTATTGAATCGAATGTCGCTGCGGAGACCAAACCGGTCGGCGACGTGGTTGGCATATCGCAAAATTTCCGGCTGCGGCGCGTAGCGCTCGCTCCAGTCCCACTCCTGCTGCAATTCGTCGGAGAACGAATAGGAATACTGCATGCTCTCGACGTCGCAGCGGGCGCCGGGATAGCGGTTCCAGTACCAGGTGCCGCCGACGCCACTGCCCTGCTCAAAGACCCGCGCCGATAGTCCGATCCCGCGCAGCCGGTGCAGCATGTACATGCCGGCAAAGCCGGCGCCGACCACGACGACATCGTAAGCCTCCGCGGCCTGGCTTTTGCCGGGCATTGATTGCAAGGCGGACATCCTTCGGCGCTCCCTCGAATTTGCTCTACTTTCCGGTCAGCATTCCACCGCTTGCGGTGAAAGCGCAAGAGACAAAAATGCGGGCCAAGATACCCACAGCCGTCATACCAGCGAAAGCTGGTATCCAGTACGCCGCGGCCTATCGATCTATCACCGTTGTCTCTGGAATACTGGATCATCCGCTTTCGCGGATGATGACAGCAGTATCCGGATCAGCATCTCGCGCTTGGCACTACCGCCCCCGATGCGCTAGCGTCGCCGAGAGCCGGCCGATTCAAACAAGATAACAAAACCGCCGCAGGGAGCACCGCCATGAAATCGCCGATCTGCGACATGCTGGGAATTGAATTCCCGCTTCTGGCCTTCAGCCATTGCCGCGACGTGGTCGCAGCCGTCAGCCGCGCCGGCGGTTTCGGCGTGCTGGGGGCGACCGCGCATTCGCCCGAGTCGATCGAGGAGGAATTGAAATGGATCGACGATCACGCCGACGGCAAACCCTATGGCCTCGACGTGCTGATCCCCGAAAACATTTCGACGGCGGGCGAAAAGGACGTCACCTGGAAAAGCCTGCAAGCGCGCATCTCGCAAGAGCACCGCGATTTCACCCGCAACCTTCTCCACAAATACGGCGTCGAGCTGACGACGACCAACGTTGCCGACAACCAGCCGCAGCCGTTCGACGCCAAGCGCGCGCTGGAGCTGCTCGAAGTATCGTTCCGCCATCCGATCCGGCTGATCGCGAACGCGCTCGGCGTGCCGCCGAAAGAGATGATCGAGATGGGCAAGAGGCACGGCGTCCCGATCGCCGCGCTGGTCGGCGCCAAGGAACATGCGCTTCGTCAAGTGGCGGCCGGCGTCGATATCCTGGTCGTGCAGGGCACCGAAGCGGGCGGGCATTGCGGCGAGGTCTCCACCATGGTGCTGGTGCCCGAGGTAATCAAGGCGATCAAAAAGATCCGCGACGTGCCGGTGCTGGCCGCGGGCGGCATCATGACGGGCCGGCAAATGGCGGCCTGCATGGCGATGGGCGCCGCCGGCGCCTGGACCGGTTCGGTGTGGCTGGCGACCGTCGAGTCGGAGACATCAGAAATCTTCCGCGAAAAAATGATCGCGGCCTCCTCGCGCGACGCCGTCAGATCAAAGGGCCGCACCGGAAAGCCGGCGCGGCAGTTGCGCTCGGTCTGGACCGATGCCTGGGACCGCGGGCCCGACAGTCCCGGCGCGCTGCCGATGCCGCTGCAAAGCATCATCAGCCGCGACGCCTTCAATTCGATCGATCGCTCGGCCGCCGCCGGCAATGCGCGCGCGCGTGATCTCGTGAGCTATTTCGTGGGCCAAGGCGTCGGCCTGATCGACAGCGTCAAGTCCGCGGGCGCGGTGGTGCAGGAGTTCAAGGAAGATTTTGTCGAGGCGGTCGAGCACATGAATGCGCTGGTGGCGGAGTGACCTCCGCCGTCATTGCGAGGAGCGCCAGCGACGAAGCAATCCATTCTTCCTTTACGCCGCGCGATGGATTGCTTCGCGGAGCCTGTCATCGGGCGCGCGTTCGCGCGACCCGTTGGCTCGCAATGACGGAGAAAAACGGCCGCGACCAATCGACTATCTAGAAAGCGAAAGAAGAAATGTCGAAATCCCCCATCCCCGAACACCGTATCCCCGTCATCGTCGGCGTCGGCGAGATCGTCGATCGGGCCACGGAGATCACCGCGGGCCTCGAGCCGCTTGCGCTGCTCGAGCAGGCGCTCAAGCGCGCGGAAGCGGACTCCGGCGGCAAGCTCATCGGCGACATCGGCTCGCTCGACGTGGTCAATTTCCTGAGTTGGCGCTATCGCGATCCCGAGCGGCAGCTGGCAAGACGCCTCGGCATCACGCCAGCGCACCTCTATTATGGTCCGGTCGGCGGCGAAAGCCCAGTCCGCTATCTGCATGAGGCGGCAAAGCGCATCGCGCGCGGCGAATGCAGCGTGGCCGCGGTCTGCGGCGCGGAGGCGCAGTCGACCGCGACCAAGGCCGAGCGCGCCGGCATCACCCTGCCATGGACGCCGTTCGCCCATGACGTGGAAGAGCCGAAGCGCGGCGCCGCGTTCCAGAAGCCGCTAGCCGTAAAGCTCGGCGTGTTCCGCCCGGTGACGGTCTATCCATTCTACGAAGTCGCAACCTCGGCGCACTGGGGCCAGACCCCGCGCCAGGCGATGGCCGAATCCGGAAAACTCTGGTCGACCTATTCGGCCGTCGCATCACAAAATCCGAATGCGTGGCTGAAGCGGCGCTTTACCTCGGACGAAATCACCACGCCGACGGCGGACAACCGCCTGATCGCGTGGCCCTATCCCAAACTGATGGTGGCCAACCCGACGGTGAACATGGGCGGCGCAGTGCTCCTGACCAGCCTCGCGAAAGCGAAGGGCGCCGGGATCGCCGAGGATCGCCTCGTTCACATCTGGGGCGGCGCTTCGGCGGAAGAGCCGCGCGACTATCTCTTGCGCGACCAGTTTTACGAGAGCCATCCGCAAAACGCCGTGCTCCAGGCGGTGATGGAGCTCGTCGGCGGTGACGGCAAAAAATTCGACGCGATCGAGCTCTATAGCTGTTTTCCCTGCGTGCCGAAGATGGCGCGGCGGACGCTGAACCTATCCGCCGACGTGCAGCCGACGGTGACGGGTGGGTTGACCTTCTTCGGGGCGCCGCTCAACACCTATATGACGCATGCGGCCTGCGCGATGGTGCGAAAACTCCGCAACGGCGCAAAACTCGGCCTGCTCTACGGCCAGGGCGGGTTTGTGACAAAACATCACGCGCTGGTGCTGTCACGGCAGCTAGCTCAAGAGGCGATCGCGCAGGACGCATGTGTGCAGGCCGGGGCCGACCGCAACAAGCGCGCGGTGCCTGATTTCGTCACCGAGGCGAGCGGCAAAGGCGCGGTCGAGAGTTTTACGGTGCTCTATGGCCGAGGCGGCGAGGTCGAGCATGGCGTGGTGATGCTGCGCACGGCGGAAGCTGCCCGCACGCTGGCGCGCGTGCCGTCGCGTGATGGGGCGACGCTTGGGCATCTGTTGAACATGGACCGCACGCCGGTCGGCTCGTCAGGCGACATCGTCACGGCAGATGATGGCGTCTTGGAATGGCGCCACCCGTAGCCGTCATACCCGCGAAGGCGGGTATCCAGTAATCGCAGGCGCCTCAGTTTGAATACGCCCGCCGCGGCGTACAGGATCGTCCGGTCAAGCCGGACGATGACAGCAGAAATTGCGGCCTCCGCTCAGACCACTTTGCCGAAGTTCGCGGGGGAGAGCTTAGCGGCCCCTATCCTTTGCTATCCTGCTTCTCCGACACCTTCGCCGGCTTGCCCTTGGCGCCGGCGATGCGCACCTGATCGCCATCGGCGATGCCGTCCGGCGGCGCGACGATGATGCGATCGTCGGGCGAGAGGCCCGAGGCGAGTTCGATTTCGCGGCCGAGATCGCGCGCAATCGTCACCGTCTTGAACAGCACCTTGTCGTCCGCGCCCACCGTCGCAACCCGCAGGCCGCTCTGGTTGAAAATCAGCGCGCTCGCCGGAATATGCAGCGGCACGCCCTCGCGCTGCAGGCTCAGCCGCACATTGGCGTAGCCGCCCGGCATCAGTTCGCCGCTGGAATTATCGAGCCCGAGCTGCATCCGCGTGGTGCCGGAAGCAACGTCGACGGATTGCGAGGAGGCTTCCACCGTCGCCAAAAACGTCCGGCTCGGATATTCCGGCACACCAATCACGGCCTTGGCGCCGATCCTGATCGCCGGCACATAAGTCTGCGGAACGTTGACATAGACGCGCAGCTTGCTGATATCGGAGATCACGAACATCGCCGGGCCCGCGCCGCCGCCGGCATTGATCAGCGCGCCGACGTCGGTATCGCGCGCGGTGACCACGCCGTCGAACGGCACGGTGATTTTCTTGTAGGCCGCCAGCGCCTCCAGCCGCTCGACATTGGCCTGGCCGGAATTCACCGCCGCCTTCTTGTTGGAGAGATCGGCGGTGCGCTCGTCGATTTCCTGCATGGACACGAAATTCGAGGCGATCAGCGTTTTTCGGCGGTTCAGGGTCGCTTCCGATAGTCTCGCGCTGGCCTCTTGGCTCGCGAGATCGGCGCGCGCCTGCAAGAGCTGCTGGTCGAGGTCGGGCGCTTCGATTTCCGCGATCACCTGGCCCGCCTTGACCCGCGCCCCGATGTCGGCGCTCCAGTTCTTCAAGTAGCCGGAGACACGCGCGAAGATCGGCGCGCGATAATAGGCCTCGAGCCTCCCCGGCAGATCGAGCGTGGGGGTGAGAGCCCTGGCGTCGGGCAGCACCACCGCTACCGTCGGGATGGCCTGGTCGTCGGTCCATTCCCGCAGCTTCGCATTGGCATCCTCGCGTGCGCGGATGCCAGTCACCACCACGACCACAGCAACGACGCCCGCTGCCAGACCAAAAAAGCCCACTTTCCGGCGAGAGACCGGCGAGCCTTGTTCAGTGGGCATTCGACGTCTCCGATGGGGCGGCGGCCTTGGCGCCCCTTCTCTTGTGTACCATACTAAAAACCACCGGAACAAACATCAGCGTCGCCGTCGTGGCGAAGATCAGCCCGCCGACCACGGCACGTCCGAGCGGCGCGTTTTGCTCGCCGCCGTCGCCAAGGCCGAGCGCCATCGGCGTCATGCCGATGATCATCGCAAGCGCCGTCATCAGCACGGGGCGGAAGCGTACGAAACCCGCCTCGATGGCCGCGGCGACGGGGTCGCCCAGCTCCTCATAGCGCTCCTTGGCAAAGCTGATCACCAGCACGCTGTTGGCGGTGGCAACACCCATGCACATGATCGCGCCGGTCAGGGCCGGCACGGAAAGCGTCGTTTGCGTCGTGAAAAGCATCCAGATAATGCCCGCAAGTGCTGCCGGCAGTGCGGTGATGATCACGAACGGATCGGACCAGGACTGGAAGTTGACCACGATCAGGAGATAGATCAGCACGACCGCGGCCAGCAGTCCGAACAATAGCCCGGAGAACGCGCTGTTCATGGTCTCGACCTGACCGAGCAGGACCACCCTTGAGCCTTTCGGCACTTGCTTTGCGGTGTCCGCGATCGCGGCCTTGACGTCGGCGGCCACTGCCCCGAGGTCGCGCCCGTGCGGCGTCGCGAATATCTGGACCATAGGCTGGATGTCGTATTGGGAGACCACCGCGCTCGAGATCGACCGCGAAATGCTGGCGATGCCGCCGAGGATCGGCGGGTTCGCGGTGGTGCCTGCGGTGATCGGTAGCGTCTCCAGCGCGCTCAGCGAATCGATCTGGAATTGCGGTGTCTGCATCACGATCGAGTACGACACACCGTTGTCCGGATTGAGATAGTAAGTGGGCGCCACCTGCCCGCTGCCGGCCAGATTCACGGTCAGGCTATTGGTCACATCGCGCTCGGTCAGGCCGACATATTGGGCGCGGGTGCGGTCGACATCGATGTTGAAGGTCGGATTGTTGGGCGATTGCTGGATCCGCGCATCCGCAATGCCGGGAATGCGGCGAAGCCGGTTCAAGAGGTCATTGGCGTAGACGAAATTCGCAGCCACGTTGGCCCCGCGAATCTGAAGGTCGATCGGCGCCGGCGCGCCGAAATTCAGAATCTGGCTGACGATGTCCGCCGGCAGGAACGCAAAGGTCATGCCGGGAAAGGCGCGAGGCAACTGCTCGCGCAGGGCCTGGACGTATTCGCCGGTCGGCCGGTGGCCGTCCTTCAGCTTGATCTGGATATCGCCGTCCTGCGGCCCGATCACGCCGGTGTTGTTATAGGTCATGTTGATGCCGGAGATCGGCATGCCGATATTGTCGGCGAGCGTCTCGATTTCACCGGGGATGATCTTGCGGATGGTCTTCTGCACCTCGGCGAACTGGTTGGCGGTTTCCTCGACGCGGGTGCCGGTCTGAGTGCGGACATGCATCAGGATCGATCCGGTGTCGACCGCCGGAAAGAAATTGCGGCCGATGAACGGCACCAGCAGGAACGAGACGCCGACAAGGCCCAAAAATCCGAGCGTAAAAAGCGCGCGTCCCCTGATCGCCATGGTAAGCAGCTCGCGATAGGCGTTGCGCACGCGTTCGAAACCCGCCTCGAAGCGGCGTTGAAACCTAACCAGCGGGTTGCGCGACGGCGGAGCATCGTCACGATGTTCATGCGGGTGCAGCATATATTTCGCCATGGTCGGGACCAGCGTGCGCGACAGCACGAACGACCAGAACATCGCGAACATCACCGCTTCCGCCAACGGTACGAACAGAAAGCGCGCGACGCCGGAAAGGAAGAACATCGGCACGAACACGATGCAGATGCACAGCAGCGAGACGAACGCCGGCACCACGATCTGGTTGGCGCCGTCCATGATCGCCAGCTCCACCGGCTTGCCCTGCTCCAGATGGTAGTTGATGTTCTCGATCGTCACCGTCGCTTCGTCGACCAGGATGCCGACCGCGAGCGCGAGCCCGCCGAGCGTCATGATGTTGAGGGTCTCGCCGATCGCCCACAGCATGACGATCGCGCCAAGCACCGAAAGCGGGATCGACACCGCGATGATCAGCGTCGAGCGCCAGCTCCCGAGGAACAGCAGGATCATCACGCTGGTCAGCAACGCCGCGATCACGCCCTCAAAGGCGACGCCGTTGATGGCGCTGCGGACGAACACCGACTGGTCGCCGATGAAACCAATTCTAAGCGCCTCCGGCATCTGGTCGCGGACCTCGATCACCTTCTGCTTGATGCCGGCGATGATATCCAGCGTCGAGATGAAGCCCGCCTTGAGCACCATCATCAGCACCGACCGATTGCCGTTGACGTGAACGATATTGGTCTGCGGCGGATTGCCGTCGCGCACATGAGCGACGTCGCGGACATAGACCATCGCGCCGTTGACGGTCTTGATCGGCAGGTCGCCGAGCTCCTCCATCTTGAGCGGCGAGTTGTTGAGCTGCAGGTTGTATTCGAACCCGCCGATCTTCTGGGTGCCGACCGGCGTGATCAAGTTCTGTGCGGCTAGCGCGTTGGCGACGTCCTGTCCCGACAGTCCGCGGGATTGCAACGCCTGCGGATCGATGTCGATCTGCACCTGGCGCTGCTTGCCGCCATACGGATAGGGAATCGCCGCACCGGGCACCGTGATGAGCGGCGTGCGCAGCTGGTTGATGCCAATATCGGCGAGGTTTTGCTCGGTGAGCCCCTCGCCGGACAGCGCGACCTGGATGATCGGCACCGTGGAGGCGTTATAGTTGAGGATCAGGGGTGGCGTGGCGCCCGGCGGCATCGCCTTGATCAGCGTTTGCGAGATCGCGGTAACTTGCGCGTTGGCGGTGCGGATGTCGACATTCGGCTGGAAGAAGATCTTGACGATGCCGAAGCCGTTGTAGGAATTGGCGACGATGTGCTCGATATCGTTGACCGTCGTCGTCAGCGCCCGTTCGAACGGCGTGACGATGCGGCCCGACATCTGGTCCGGCGGCAGGCCGGTATACTGCCAGACCACGCCGATGACGGGGATTCGAATATCCGGGAAAATGTCGGTCGGCGTGCGCAACGCGGCCAGCGGTCCGATGATCAGAAGCAGCAGCGCAAGGACGACAAACGTATAGGGCCGGCTGAGTGCAATTCGGACCAGTGCAACCATAAAGCAGGCAATCCCCCGGATGGGCGCGACCGGCCGCTGCCTGGGCCGGCTCGCTCGCGCCGATTTACCCGAACCACGGCAAAATAGCCAATTTCCGGGCCCAATGGGCCTTCAATTCCGTGCGACCTGCCGGTGAGCACGGCCTAAAAGCGCGCCTGGCGCCTTTCAATCAGGCAGCCCTCACCGAGCCGAGAAACTCGCTGACCTCGGCCTTGAGGCGGTTGCTGTCGCCGGACAGCGACCGCGCCGCCGACAGGACCTGCGCGGAAGCCGATCCAGTCTCGGTGGCACCGCGCTGCACGTCGGTGATGTTGGCGGAGACCTGCTCGGTGCCCCGGGCCGCTTGCTGGACGTTGCGGGAAATTTCCTGGGTCGCGGCGCCCTGCTCCTCCATTGCCGCGGCAATGGCGGAAGCGATCTCTGAGAGCTGTTCGATAGTGCCGCTGATCTCCTTGATCGCCCCGACCGACTCCTGGGTCGCGGCCTGGATGCCGGATATCTGCTGGCCGATCTCGCCGGTGGCCTTCGCGGTCTGTTCGGCCAGCGCCTTGACTTCGGACGCCACCACCGCGAAGCCGCGGCCGGCATCGCCGGCGCGCGCCGCCTCGATCGTGGCGTTCAGCGCCAGCAGGTTGGTCTGTCCCGCGATCGTGTTGATCAGTTCGACGACATCGCCGATCCGGCTCGCCGCCTTGGACAATTCGCCGACGCGGTCGGTGGTGGTGCGCGCCTGACCGACGGCGTCGCTGGCGATGCGCGCCGATTCCTGCACCCGGCGGCTGATCTCGTTGACGGAGGAGGACAGTTCTTCCGTGGCGGAGGCGACCGACTGCACGTTGGCGGAGGCTTCTTCCGAAGCGGAAGCAACAGCCGTGGCCATTTCCTGCGAACGATCCGCCGTGGCCGACAGCGTGCCAGCCGAGGTTTCGAGCTGGGACGACGCCGAGGATACCGCCTGGACGATCTGGCCGATCATCGATTCAAAATCGCGCGTAATGGCATCGACCCGGCGCCCACGCTCGGTCTTGCCTTCCGCGTCGCGTGAGGCGGCCTCGTCGGCGGCCTGCTTCGCAACCAGCGCTTCCTTGAATATCTGCAGGGCATCGGCCATGACGCCGATCTCGGTTTTCTCAGCCCGGTGAGGGATGTCCGCGGTCAAGTCGCCGGCGCCCAGCGCCTGCATCGGCTGCACGATCGAGTCTATTCCACGCGAGACGTCGCGAACCACATAGAAGCTGGCGCCGGCTCCCAGGAGAATTGCAACGCCAAGGATGGCGGCGAGCATCAGGAAGGCCGAGGCATAGGTGTCGGCCGCGGCCCTGGTCTCGACGTCGGCGCCCCTGTTGTTGAGTTCGATATCCCTCTTCAGGATCTCGTCCGCCGCCATCGACAGCTTGTTGACGGTACTCTTGTTCAATGCATGCGCCTCGAGCGCAGCCTGGCCTGCAGCCTTCCGTGACAGCTCCAGGACCTGCTCACTGCCCTTCCGGTATTCCTCCCAGTTTTTCGCCCATTCCTCATAGAGCGCGCGCTCTTCCGGAGAGGAAATCATCGGCTCATAGGCATGACGTATCTGCGTGTTGCTTTCGATAACGCCAGCCAGCCTCTTTTCGACCGCCAGCTTTTCTTCCAGCGTCTCCGACAGCATGTGCTCCCGGAGCACGTTGCGGTAATTGATGACCCCGGTGCGCAATTCGCCGAGCGCGCGCACGCTCGGCAGCCAGTTGGTGGCGATCTGCACCGTGCTGTCGTTGATCGCCTTCATCTTCATGACGGCGAGCAGGCCCATGCCGGCAACTGCCACGAGCAGAAGCGCGACGACGGTCGTGATCTTGGCGCGGATCGAGATGTTGGAAAACATGACGGGTAGTCTCTTTCTGGATCGAAAACGGGTTGCCCGGCGCAAATTAAGGTGTCGCACGACATCAAGAACAGATTCGGCCTACCCATGCGTTAAATCGCCGCTACATAATGCTACTGGACCGACGACTTTGTTATGGAAATCGAAAGAGTTATGCGCTCAGCGCATCAGCTTGAGGGCATCGGAGAAGAACGTGGGACCGCCGAAATTGCCTGATTTCAGGGCCAGTAGCATGTCGCCTTCGTTCGCACCGACCGCCCGCAGCACCGGCACGCCAGGAGCAATCTCCGCACCCACGAGAAAGCCGGGGATTCCCAACCGATCCACCACCGCGCCGGAGGTTTCGCCACCGGCCACCACCAGGCGCCGGACACCCGATCGTACTAGGCCTTCGGCGATGTCGGCCATCGCCTGCTCGATGGCGTGACCGGCCGCGTCGCGGCCGTGCCGCGCCTGCAGTGCGGCCACCTGGTCCGGTGTCGAGCTCGAGGCGATCAGGATCGGCCCCGACGCCATCCGCTCGCGGGCCCAGGCCAGCGCGCGCCGACCTTCTTCCTTGCCCGCCACGACGCGCTCGGGATCGAGATGCATCACCGCCATCGTCTTTTCGGCATTCGCGATCTGGCCAAGGGTTGCCTGCGAGCAGCTGCCGGCGAGGCAGGCCGCGGACCCTCCGACCGGCGCATCCGACATAACGGCTGACGGGTTCGGCTTGACCTTGCGTGAGGTGACCAGCGCCCGCGCCAGCCCCAGACCGATACCGGAGGCGCCCACCGACAGACGATGATCCAGCGCTACGTTGCCGATGGTCTCCAGATCAGAATCGAACACCGCATCGACGATGGCAGCGCCAATGCCCTGGCTCGCGAGCTCGACGAGCCGCGCCCGCACGGCATCCAACCCGCGCGAAAGCACCGCGAGGTCGACGAGCCCAATCTTCGTCCGGCTCTGGCGTGCTAAGACCCGCACCAGATTGGAATCATGCATCGGATTGAGCGGGTGATCTTTTAGGGGGCTCTCGTTCAGCGGCACCGAGCCCACGAACAGATTGCCCTGATAGACAGTGCGCCCCGTCGCGGGGAAAGCCGGCGTCACCGGCACGATCCTCTCGCCGCAATCGGCGCGCAGCGCATCCATCACCGGGCCGATGTTACCTGCATCGGTGGAATCGAAGGTCGAGCAGATCTTGAACAGCACGTGAGAAGCGCCGCGTCCGCGCAGCCATTTCTCGGCCGCGCGCGAGCGCGACACCGCGAGGTCAGGTTGGATCGACCGGCTTTTCAGCGAGACCACCACGGCGTCGACTTCGGGCAGCGCGAGATCGCTTGCGGGCACGCCGATGGTCTGCACCGTGCGCAGGCCACTCCTGGTCAGCGTGTTGGCGAGATCGGAGGCGCCGGTGTAATCGTCGGCGATTGAGCCCAGCGCCAGCGTCACGGTCTCACTCCGGCATAGGGCTTGAACCAGCCAAGGCCATCAACCGTGTTGCCGCGCGGGTTATATTCGCAGCCGACAAAGCCGCGATAGGCGAGCCGGTCAAGCTCGGCAAACAGATAAGGATAATTCAGCTCCTCGCCGTCCGGTTCGTTGCGCGAGGGGATACTTGCGATCTGGATATGTCCTGTTATCGGCATCATCTCGCGCAGCCGCATGGTGACGTCGCCGTGAATGATCTGGCAGTGATAGATATCGAACTGCAGTTTCAGGTTGGGGATTTTTAGTTCAAGGATCAGGTCGCGCGCGAAGGTAAAATCGTTGAGGAAATAGCCGGGCACGTTGCGCGGGTTGATCGGCTCGATGACGACATCGAGGCCGTGGGGCTTGAGAAACTCGGCGGTCCATATCACTGATTTGCGGAAGGCCGCCACAGCTTTGGGATCGCCGCGGTCAGCGATGCCCGCCATCAGGTGCAAGCGCTTGACCCCGGTCGCCTGCGCGTAGGGCAGCGCGGTGCGCAGGCTCTCCTGCAGATCGCCAAAACGATCCGGCAACGCGGCAAATCCCTTTTCGCCGGCATTCCAGTTACCCGGCGGCAGGTTGAACAGCGCCTGCGTCAGGCCATTCTTGTGCAGCCGCTCGCCGACGGCCTCCGCCGGATGGTCATAGGGAAACAGGAATTCGACCGCGGAGAAGCCCGCTTTCGCCGCCGCCTCAAAACGTTCGAGGAACGGCACCTCGTTGAACATCATCGAGAGATTGGCGGCGAAGCGGGGCATCGATCTACCTCTTGATGGCTCTATTTCTTGATGGCTCTATTTCACTTCTTGATGGCTCTATTTCACTTCGCCGGGCAATTGGGCGCCGCTGATACGGGCGTACAGCCGCGCCACCGAGGCATCGTCGTCACGGCCCATGCCGGAAGCCGACGCCATCAGGAACATCTGCAGCGCCGCGGACGCCAGCGGCGCTGGGAACCTCGCATTGCGCGCCATATCCTGGACGATGCCGAGGTCCTTGACAAAAATCTCCACCGCGCTGCGCGGCTTGTAATCGCCGGCGATCACGTGCGGCATGCGGTTCTCGAACATCCAGGAATTGCCGGCGGAGGCCGTGATCACCTCATAGACTTTTTGCAGGTCGAGTCCTTGTTTGGCGGCGAAGGTGATCGCTTCGGATGCAGCGGCGATATGCACGCCCGCCAAGAGCTGGTTGATCATCTTGAAGGCGGCGCCCTGCCCTGCGGCATCGCCAAGCTCGTAGAGCTTTGCCGCCATTGCACCCAGCGCCGGCCGCGCCTTGGCGAACGCGGCCGGGCTGCCGGACGCCAGAATCGTGAGTTCGCCCTGCGCCGCGCGCTGCGCCCCGCCCGAGATCGGCGCGTCGAGATAATGCCGCCCTGTGGCCTCCAATTGCTTGGCGAGCCTTCGAGCGACATCCGGGTCCATGGTCGCCGACGAGATGAACACGGCATCCTTGGCGAGCGTCTCGACGGCGCCGTCCTTGCCGAACAGAACGGTTTCGGTCTGGGCGGCATTGAGCACCACGCAGATGACAATCTCGGCTTGATGAGCTGCCTCCGCCGGCGTGCGAGCGCCGTTGCCGCCTTCGGCGACAAAACGCGCGACCGCATCGCCCGCGACGTCACAGCCAGTGACCGCAAAGCCGGCGCGCTTGAGCGAAATCGCCATGCCAAAACCCATCGAGCCGAGCCCGATCACGGCGATGCGCGGTTTGACGGATTTTGATTCAGGCATAAGGCGTTACCTCGGGTTTCCTCACAGCCGAATTTAACCGCGGCATTGCCACTGGGTATCACGGCTTGGCCGCGCTGCCAAAGCGCCTTCACGCTTCCCAGCAGCAGACGGCATTACGGCGCAGGAGCCTTGTAATCACGGACTTCCAGTGCCACTTGCACGTGACAGATACGGGCAGAAGGCGGCACTTCACGCACAAGATCGCTTCCCATCTGTTGCCCGCTGCGTGGCGGAATCGTCGCCGGCGAAATGGGAAGCAACCGAGGAGGAACCCACCATGAAACTCACCGACAGCATCGTCAACACGTTGCAGATCCCGCCCGGCAAGTCCGAGCTCTTCGCCTGGGACGATAGCCTGCCCGGGTTCGGGGTTCGCCTGCGCGGCGGGACCCGGCGTTGGTATTGCCAGTATCGTGTCGGCCAGCAACAGCGCCGCGAGAGCCTGGGCGACGTCAGGCGGATCAAGATCGAGGCCGCCCGCAAGATCGCGCGTGCGAGGTTCGCCGCGGTCGAGCTCGGCGCAGATCCCGCGGCTGATCGGCAAAAGGCGAAAGCGGACGCCGTTGCCGCCTTGAATACCCTGGGCGTCGTGGCCGATCGCTACCTGGTCGCTAAGAAGGGCGTGCTGCGACCGTCG
>Ga0210401_10002211_pt1 | contig 21677 bp, 19 predicted proteins | sample IncBWH32MmetaG_FD_150866 | JGI IMG/M metagenome (GOLD analysis project Ga0210401, IMG submission 150866) | Forest soil microbial communities from Barre Woods Harvard Forest LTER site, Petersham, Massachusetts, United States - Inc-BW-H-32-M | ecosystem: Environmental > Terrestrial > Soil >... | reverse complement strand
GGTGTGCGAGTAGCAGCATCGCTCGCCAAACCTCCAAGGTGGGAGCCGTATGCGGTAGTGCCGCTCGTACGGTTCTGTGCGGGGGGCGATCAGTGATGATCGTCCCTACCGCGACAAGAAGTGAGGCTATGAATCTCCTCAAGACTCCTTCATCGCCGGTGAATTTCGGAATGCATTACTAGACAGGCTGCGCGAAAAATACTTCCGAGAAGGTTTAAGTAGCACAGGCACTCTTGGCTGTGCTACTTAGTTCCCGCTTTTCGATTCACGCGCCGGCGCATACAATAGGCGTTTTCCTTTCAGCCTTTGGAGGAATCTGTGCCCGTGGAACGCGCGCTGGTGAGTGTCTACGACAAGGCTGGGCTGACGGAATTTGTGCGGCAACTGGCCGCGCGCGGAATCGAGATTGTTTCCACCGGCGGCACGGCCAAGCTGCTGCGCGAAGCCGGGATCACTGTCCGTGACGTTTCCGATCTGACTGGCTGGCCGGAGATGTTGGGCGGGCGTGTGAAAACGCTGCATCCGAAAGTGCACGGAGGTATTTTGTTCCGGCGCGGCGAAGCGGGCGACCGCGCACAGACTGCGGAACACAAGATTGCGCCCATCGATCTTGTTGTGGTGAATCTCTATCCCTTCGACGCGACTGCGGCGAAGCCGGACCTGACTCCCGATGAGTTAATCGAGAACATTGACATCGGCGGGCCGACCATGGTTCGCTCGGCCGCCAAAAATTTCGAGAGCGTGGCAGTAGTTACCGATCCTGCTGACTACGCCGCAGTCGCCGCCGAAATTACGGCGCACGGAGAAGTGAGCCTCGCGACGCGGCTGGACCTCGCGCGCAAGGCGTTCGCGCTCACCGCGCGTTACGACGGCAAGATCGCCACGGAACTCGAACGCCTTTCAGCGAGCAGCGGTTCGATCGAGCTAGGCCGGCGCCCGCTGCTGCCCGAGCGGCTGCACTTTGCCTACGCGCGCCGGCAAGAACTGCGCTACGGCGAAAATCCGCACCAGCGCGCGGCGCTTTATGTCCCCGCGGGATCCGCCGCCACGGGCCTCGCTGCGGCGCGCCAGCTCCAGGGCAAGGAGCTTTCCTACAACAATCTGGTAGACCTCGAAGCGGCCCTGGAACTCTCCATGGAATTCCGCCGGCCCGCGGCCGTGATCGTGAAACACAACAATCCGTGCGGCACGGCCGAACAGGACATGCTGGCGGAAGCCTACTTAAAAGCGTTGGCCTGCGATCCGATTTCCGCTTTTGGCGGCGTGATGGCGTTCAATCGCCCACTGGACGCTGCGACCGCCGAAGAAGTGGCCAAACTTTTTGTCGAATGCATCGTCGCGCCAGGTTACGATCCGGCCGCGCTCGAAAAATTCGCGTCCAAGAAAAATCTGCGGCTGCTGCACCTTCCCATGTGGGATAGCGCCGCGCGCGAATCCGATCTCGAGTTGAAGCGCGTTTCCGGGGGCGTTCTGGTGCAAGAGCGGGATCGCCACGAGCTCGCCGAGAGCGACCTGAAAGTGGCCACCCGGCGCGCGCCCACGCGCGAGGAAATCGCGGCTCTGCTTTTCGGCTGGAAAGTCTGCAAGCACGTGAAATCCAACGCCATCGTATTCGCGCGCGCGGGACAGACCGTGGGCATCGGCGCAGGCCAGATGAGCCGCGTTGACTCGGTGAAAATTGCGGTCATGAAGGCGCAATTGCCGCTGGCAGCAAGCGTGGTGGCCTCGGACGCATTTTTTCCTTTCCCCGATGGCGTGGAGGAAGCGGGAAAAGCCGGCGCCACCGCAGTGATTCAGCCCGGGGGCTCAGTGCGCGATGCGGACGTCATCGCTGCGGCGGACCGTCTGGGCATGGCCATGGTGTTCTGCGGCGTGCGGCACTTCCGGCACTGAGAGAACGGTTTGCCTGGGAACGGCAATCTCCCGATTGGCGTCTGCAAAACCGCCAATCGAGAGATTGGCGTTCCCGGGGAACCCAAGAAGCGTGCCATGCATCCAACGAATTGGTAGCATGGCAGTTCGTAATTTTCTCTCTTCCCCTGAGCCACCCTGCGGCAGCGAGCGCGGTTCCGGAGAGGAAACCATATTCAGGATGCGTTTTGACTGGCGGCTCGGCCTGGCGGATAATCCCATTTGCGGGGAATAAATGAAAACTGGCTGGCATCTCGGCGTACTTTCGCTTTTCTTGCTTGCGGGCGGAACCCGTGCGGGTGCGCGGCAAACCAAAAATAATCCTGACGCCCAGGCCCCAGCCGTTTCATCTGCTTCCCAAAACGATATCGCGACACAGTCCGACGCCTATTATGACTTTGTGATGGGGCATTACTACGCCCAAGAATTTCAAATCACCAGCCATTCCGAAGACGCCAACAAAGCTATCGATTTCATGAAGAAAGCCTTCGCGCTGGACCCCTCCAGCCGGCAAATCGGCGACGAATTGGCCGAAATCTACTACCAGTCCCAGAGGATTCGCGACGCGGTGACCGAAGCGAATTCGATCCTGGCCAGGGACCCGGACAATTTGCCGGCGCGGCGCCTGCTCGCGCGAATCTACGTGCGCACGCTCGGCGATTTGAGCAACACCACCGGCCAGCGCGACACGCTGGCGCACGCCTCCGACCAGTACCGCGAAATTCTTCGCCTGGATCCTACCGATACCGACGCCGCGCTGTGGCTCGCGCGCCTCTACCGCCTGCAAAACGAACACGAAAAGGCCGAAGCCGTGCTGCGAAGCCTGCTCGCGCGTGAACCGGCGAATGAGAGCGGCGTCGAGCAACTCACCCAGCTTTTGCTGGATGAAGGGAAATCGCAAGAGGCGGTCTCCTCCCTGCAAGCCATCCTGGATCGCGCGCCTACTCCCCGGCTGTGGGAATTGCTGGGCGACGCCTACAACCAGATCCACGATTTGCCCAACGCCGAGCAGGCCTATCGCAAGGCCGCCGACGCCCAACCCGACGACATCAACCACCACAAGGAGCTGGCGCAGACGCTCCTCAGCGAAGAAAAATATCCGGAAGCACTCGAACAATATCAGCGCCTCGCGCAGATGGACGCCGACGATCCGGACAATTATCTCCGCCTCGCCGAAATTTACCGCCAGTTGAAGCAACTCGACAAGGCCGAGCAAAACGTCCTGCTCGCCAAGCAGCGCGCGCCCAACAGCCTGGAAGTGACCTATTACGAAGCCTCGATTTACGAGGACGAGGGCCGCCTCGACGATTCCATTCGCGTGCTTTCCGACGCCGTGACGGCTGTGAAGACGGAGTCCGAATTCACGCCGTCGCGCCGGCGCACGCTCGCCATCCTGTACCAGCAGCTCGGGCAGTTGTATCGCGAAACTAGCAATTACACGGCGGCCGTGAACACGTTTGAAGAAATGCTGCGCCTGGGAACCGAGGAAGACCGCCGCGCCCGCGTCATGATTATTGACACCTATCGCGAAGCGCGCGACATTTCCAAAGCCCTCGACGCCGCGCGCAAGGCCGCCGAAGCTTACCCGAAAGACCGCCCCATTCTGATGTCACAGGCGCTTTTGTTGGGTGAAAATGGGCAAGCGGATCAGGCCGTTTCGCACTTGCGCACTCTCCTCGATGGTTCCGCCGGCGATTTTGAGATCCAGCTCGATATCGCCCAGGTCTACGAAGAAAGCAAGCGCTGGGGAGAGGCGGAACAGGCCATCCATGCCGCGGAAAAAATCCAGCCGGATTCTTCCGGGAAAGAGATGTCCGGCTTCCTGATGGGCGCCATTTTTGAACGGCAGAAAAAATATGACCAGGCGGAAGAGGAATTCCGGAAAGTGCTCAATGTGAACCCGCGTAATTCCTCGACGCTGAATTATTACGGCTATATGCTGGCCGATCGTGGAATCCGCCTGGAGGAAGCGACCGATCTGATCAAACGCGCCCTGGCCGATGACCCAAACAACGCGGCATATCAGGACAGCCTCGGCTGGGCCTACTTCAAACAGAACAAGCTCGATGAAGCGGAAGGATTCCTGCGCAAGGCCGCTACGCGCGAGAGCCATGATCCGACCATCCTCAGCCACTTGGGCGACGTGTACGCCAAGATGGGCAAAGACAGCCTCGCAGAGTCGCAATGGCAGAAATCGATTGACGAATGGCACCGCGTCCTGCCCGCCGATTTCGACGCCGTAAAAATGGCCGAAGTCGAACAGAAGATTTCCGCGTTGAAGCGCAGGCTCGCACAGCAGAAATCGCCCGCCGACCAAAAGCCGTAGTAGCATATCCCCCCTATGAAATCCGTTCGCTTGCCCGCGTATGCCAAGGTCAATCTGCGCCTGGACGTCCTGGGGCGTCGCGCGGACGGCTATCACGAACTGCGCACGATCTTCCAGGCCGTGTCCCTGCACGACACGCTGGAGTTGCAAGCCTCGCGAGAACCCGGCATCGAGTTGCGCATCGCCGGAAATTCTCAGCTTGCCGCGGAGCCGGGACCGGACAACCTCGTCTATCGCGCGATTCTTCTGCTGGCCCGCGAAATTGGATTCCCGCATGGAGTACGCGCCGTGCTGACCAAACGCATTCCCGTCGGCCGCGGCCTGGGCGGCGGATCGAGCGATGCGGCCGCCGCCCTCCTGGGCCTCCTGCGTCTGGCCGGGAAACGCATCGAAGCAGAGCGCCTGCATGAAATCGCTTCCAGCCTTGGCGCCGACGTTCCCTTTTTTCTGCACGGGGGCCGCGCGCTCGGAATCGGACGGGGCGACGAGATTTACCCCTTGCCCGATACGGCGCGGCGGCAGGTGCTGGTGATTTCGCCGCATGAAATTGCTGTGCCCACCAGGGACGCCTACCAGTGGTTGTCAGAAGAATTGACAAACACTCCCAGCCCCTCTACACTATTGCGGTTCTGTGCTCAATGTTGGAGCCCTCAGGGGGGCGTCCTCTCAAACGATTTTGAGGCTGCTGTCTTTCCCCGGTATCCCCGCTTGGCTGCGATCAAGAGGGAGTTGCTTCAGCAAGGAGCCGCAGAGGCCTCGCTGGCGGGTAGCGGTTCGGCGGTGTTTGGAGTCTATCAACACCCAGCGAAGGCGCGCCGGGCTGCCCGAGCGTTTCCGAAGGATCAGGTTTTTCTCTGCTCGACTCTATCCAGGGTGGAGTACCGCCGAAAAATGGGTGGAGGCGATCTGGTCTGAACGGCTCGAGCACTCGCAAGGATCATCAAACTTGATCGACGACAAGTTCAAAATTTTCTGCGGCAGCGCGAACCCGCGTTTGGCGGAGGATATTTGCGCCCACCTGGGCACCAAGCTTGGCGAGGCCAAGCTCGGCAAATTCAGCGACGGCGAAGTGTATTTTCAGATTCTGGAAAATGTGCGCGGCGCGGACGTGTTTGTGGTGCAGCCATGCTCGAACCCCGCTGATTTTCATCTGATGGAACTGCTGATGATGATCGACGCGTTCAAGCGCGCCTCCGCCTGGCGCATCACCGCGGTCGTGCCTTACTACTGTTACGCGCGCCAGGACCGCAAGGACAAGCCGCGCGTGCCGATTTCCGCGAAGCTGGTCGCCGATCTGATGGAGACCGCCGGAGCCAACCGCGCGTTGACGCTCGATTTGCATGCCCCGCAGATTCAAGGCTACTTCAACGTGCCGGTGGACCACTTGTATGCCATGCCCGTGCTGGTCGAGTACTTCGAGAAGAAAAAAATCGGAAATCTGACCGTCGTTTCGCCCGATGCGGGAGGCGTGGAGCGCGCCCGCGCCTTCGCCAAAAAACTCAATTCCCCGCTGGCCATCGTGGATAAGCGCCGCGTGGATATTGACGTGAGCGAAGTGATGAACCTGATCGGAGACGTGCGCGGCCGCGCCACGCTGATTATCGACGACATCATCGATACCGCCGGCACGCTCGTGAAAACCGCCGAAGCCCTCTTGAAAGAGGGCGCCACAAAAGTGTACGCGGGCTGCACGCATCCGGTGCTTTCCGGACCGGCCGTGGAACGCCTGTGCGCTTCGCAGATCGTCGAAGTCATCGTCACCGATTCGGTGCCTCTGACCGAGGCCGCCAAAAAAGTTTCCAGGATCAAAGTGCTGAGCGTCGCTGAACTGCTAGCCCGCGGCATTCATTCGATCCACGAGGAAACTTCGATCAGCGAACTGTTTTTCTGACGACCGAGTAGCGCAGGCTTCAGCCTGTGGAATTTGAAGTTTGCGAAAACTAAAACTCGTAAACTGAGCCCTGCGTCACCAACAGCAAGAATTGTTTTGAGAATTTTCAAACGAACTACGCTTCAGAAATGGGGAAGGATTTATGGATCAAATCATCGTAGAAGCAGCCCCTCGGGAAACCAGGGGCAAAAACGCCGCGCGGCGCCTTCGCGTCGCCGGCACAGTTCCCGCCGTCCTCTATGGCGGCAAGGGGGGACCGCTGGCGCTGCAGGTGAATACAAAACATTTGTCAGCGATCCTGCGTTCGGCCTCGGGACACAACACCATTCTCACTGTGAAGACCCAGGAGGGCGAGCATTCCGCCATCGTGAAGGAATATCAAGTCGATCCGGTCAAGGGCACGCTCCTTCATCTGGATCTCTTGCGCGTGGCCATGGACGTCCGCATGCGCGTGAAGGTTCCCGTGCACGTGTTTGGCGAAGCGCAGGGCGTCAAGCTCCAGGGCGGCGTCTTTGAAATGGTCACCCGTGAAGTTGAAATCGAGTGCTTGCCCGCGGATATTCCAACCGAATTCCGGATGGATATTTCCCACTTGATGATGGGCATGCAGCTGCGCGCCTCGGACATTCCGCTCGATCCGCAAAAAATGAAGCTGATGACCGATCCGCAGCGCGTGCTCGCGCACGTCGTCGCTCTGCGCGTCGAGGAGGAGAAGCCCGCCGAGGCGGTTGCCGCGGATGCCGCAGCAGTGCCGGCCGAGCGCGACGTCAACAAGAAGGGCAAGAAGGAAGCCGAAGAAGGCGAGGAAGGCGAAGAGGCCGCCCCTGTCGAAAAGGAAAAGAAGAAGTAGGACAGGCTTCAACCTGTCTGCCTTTGGGGCGAAGATGCCTAGAGCCCTCACACTTAGAGCAGAGCCCAACGGGTGGGCCGTATGCGCCTGATCGTGGGCCTCGGCAATCCCGGCATCGAGTACGCCTGGACGCCGCATAACCTGGGTTTTCTGGTCGTGGACGCGCTCGCTGAGGATGCCGGGATTCGCGTCTCTCGGCCGGAAGCGAAATCGCTGGTGGGGCTGGGCCAGATCGCAGGGCGCGAAGTGGTCCTGGCCAAGCCGCAGACGATGATGAATCTGAGTGGACTGGCGGTGCGGGAGCTGCTGAGCCGCGCCGAGTGCCAGCCGTCCGAACTGATCGTCGTATGCGACGACGTCGCGCTCCCCTGGGGGATGTTGCGCGTCCGCGAGCGCGGCACCGCCGGCGGCCATAACGGACTCAAATCCGTGATTGGCGCCACCGGCACCACGGAATTTGTCCGCGTGCGCCTGGGCGTGAAGCCCGAGGAAATGCGCGGCGATCTGAAGGAGTACGTGCTTCGCCAGATCCGCCGCGACGAAGAGGATCTGGTCGCCGAGGAAATCGAGCAGGGCGCCGAAGCCGTGAAAGCGATTTTGGCGGAAGGAACGCAAGCCGCGATGAACCGCTTCAATCGCCGCGTTTCCCCGCAGGACGAGGAAGCAGCAGAAGAGTAAGCGCGGCCACAGATTGACTCTTGAGGGCGGATGGAAGCCTTGTCGCCGTCAAGCTTCGTTGCTGGAAAGGTTTGTGGGACGCGGCTTCAGCCGCGACATCAAGACGATCGAGAGATTGGGCTTTAGCCCCTGGCGCATCAAGCAAGTTGGCTCGACCCTTGTCAATGAAATTGAGTTCTAGGTTGAAACCGGAAAGTTTGAGAAACGGAGTTAAAAAATGGACGAACGCATATACGACCTGATCTTCATCTGCCGGCCGGCCACGCCGGAGGAAGAGGTCAACAAGATCGTGGCCACGCTGGAACACTCCTCGGGAGAGCACGGTGGCAAGATCGAGAAGACCGAGAAATGGGGCACGCGGCGCCTGGCCTACCGCGTGGCGAAACATCGCGAAGGATTTTTCGTCTACATGGTCGTGAAGAGCACGCAGGGCGACTTGATCAAGGAACTCGAGCGGCGCCTGAAGGTTTCCGACGCCGTCATCAAGTATCAGACCATCCGCCTTGATGAAGAACTGAAGCGCCAGCAGAAACTCGGGAAACATCGCGAGCGTCGTGCCGGCCGCCGTCCGCGCAAGCAAGCGCCTCCGGCGCCGCCGCAACCGGCGCAGCAGGTTCCCGCAGCCGCCGCCGAATAAGCGGCGGCCAGCGATTTGATTTCTACAGGGAGAGGAAACAAGATGCTCGATCAACCGGCACCACCAGCACCACCAGAATCACCGAGCCCAAGCCCTGCTCCTCGCTCAGAGGGAGGACACACGGGCGGGCCCCCTCGCCGCTCGGAAGGCCACTCCGGCGGAGGAGGAGGGCCGCGCCGCGAAGGCGGCGGCCCCGGAGGACCGGGCGGCGGTCCCGGCGGTCCGCGCCGCGGCGGCAAGCGCCAGTATTTCCGCAAGAAGAAAGTCTGCCGCTTTTGCGTCGAGCACGTGGACTTCATCGACTACAAAAAAGTCGACATGCTCCAGCCGTTCGTGCAGGAGCGCGGCAAAATTCTGCCCCGCCGCATGACCGGTACCTGCTCGCGCCACCAGCGCTGGCTCGGCGAAGCCATCAAGCGCGCGCGCAACATCGCGCTCTTGCCTTTCGCGACGGAACTGTAAAGAAGGAAAAATCTTTCAACACAGAGAACACAGAGGGCGCAGAGAAAGAGTAAAAAAAGCCCAATAAATATTGTTATCAAAGGACCGATGATATTCGGCGATCGCCAGAATTGTTTTTTCAGCCTTTCTCTGTGTTCTCTGTGTTCTCTGTGTTAAAGATTTTGACTTTCGCATTTGATTTTTTGTGTTTGCGCAATATATCAGGACGCACCCAAGAAGAGGACCGCCATGCAAATCATCTTGCAGGAAGACGTCGAGAAACTTGGCACCCGCGGCGAAGTCGTGGAAGTCGCCGCCGGCTACGCGCGCAATTATCTGCTGCCGCAGAAGTTGGCGCTCGAAGCTTCGCCCGCCAACATCAAGCGACTGGAAAAAATCCGCATCACGCTTTCCAAGCGCACGGCCACGGAAAAGGACGCCGCTCAGCAGCAGGCCGCCCTGTTAAATCAGGTGACCGTAAAGTTCACGCGCAAAGCCGGAGAAAACGACCAGCTGTTCGGTTCGGTGACCTCCGCCGATTTGTCGGATGCCCTCAAGGCGCAAGGCTTCGAGATCGACAAACGCCGCATCCAGCTCGACGAGCCGATCAAGATCATCGGCGAAAGGCCAGTCACCGTGAAACTCGTTCACGGAGTCACCGCCGAATTCAAGGTGCTCGTCGAGAAAGAAGCGTAGGACAGGCTTCAGCCGGTCTGCTTTTGGTTCGCAGCCCTGCCGTAAATGCGAAGGGCTGAAGCCCGTTCAAAATGTAATCCACACCTTTTCCTCAGCGGAAGTTGTCAAGCATATTCGAAGAGATATTCACAGGTCCACACGAATTCCACAGGGCGCACCGATCCTTTTCGAGTTAAAATTGCCCTGACGACCACACTCGGTCCCAGCTCTGCTCCGCGAGGCGCAAAGCGACAATCAGTTGAACCAAAGAATCCTCAACCCCAGCGGAGGATGACATGACAACCGATTTGAACAGTCCGGTGGCTATTCTCGACAAAGAAATTGCCAAGTATCCGACCTACACGATTGAAACGTTCGAGTTGTGCGATTGTTGCGGCGCTCGTTTCGGCATTGGCTACCACCAGGCGTGCAAGCATCACGCCGATGCCGCGAGCCAGACGGACGAACTCCCAAAGAAGTTGCGCGAAATGCTCGCGGAGGACCACGGGCACGACCGCAAGCACAAACTCTTCACCGAAATCTGGATCATTCCCACTTGGGAAAGTTCGGCCAGCTCGCCTCAAGCCCGCACCAGGGTGTAAAGGCGCGATAGCAGCCCGTTCTTCTTGCCCCCGCGATCCGTTTTTCCGGGGTCACGGATCGTCGCCCGTTTTCGTCTAGCGTTCGAATTGTTTTCCAGCATATCCACAAGTTTTTTTTCCATCCACAAGCCATTGCGTGTTTCTTCGTTGTGACTCCGGATGGAAGCGGCCATGATCCATGCGTATTTCAATTGAGATTTGCGCAGGGATTCTGGTTTGCACGGGTGGTTGACACGAACACCCTTCCTAGGCGAAATTAAGGCGAATCAACTATGGCCACCGCAAGCACATCGCTGGAACGTCCCCTGCCCCACAACGTCGAGGCGGAACGCAGCATTCTCGGCGCGATCCTGCTCGACAACAACGCCATCAACGCAGCCATCGAGAAACTAAAACCGGAGGATTTCTTCCACGATCATCACCGCCGCATTTACCAGCAGATGATCGCCCTCGGTGAAACGCAGCAAGCCATCGACCTGGTGACCCTCACCGAGCAGTTGCAGCGCAGCGGCGAATTGGAATCGGTCGGCGGCGCGGCCTACGTCTCTCAATTGATGGACGGCGTGCCGCACATCACCAACGTCGAGCACTACGCCCGCATCGTGAAGGAAAAATCGCTCCTGCGCGGCCTGATCCATGCCACCAGCGCGATTCAGCAGCAGGCGCTCGAAGCTGAGGAGGACGCCGACACAATCCTGGACCGCGCCGAGTCCTCCATCTTTCAGCTGGCCGAGGATCGCGTGCGCCTGGGTCTCGTCGGATTGCATGACGTGGTCACGGAAAGCCACGATCGCATCTCGCGCATCTACGAGGGAGGCCACCGCATCACCGGCCTCTCCACCGGTTACGACTTGCTCGACGACCTGACCTCGGGCCTGCAGCCTTCCGAACTGATTATCCTGGCGGCGCGGCCTTCCATGGGGAAAACCGCCTTCGCGCTGAACCTCGCCGAAAATATCGGCGTGCGCGGAAACAAGCCCGTCGCGATTTTCAGCCTGGAAATGTCCAAGGAATCTCTGCTGTTGCGCCTACTTTCCGCCGACGCCAAGGTTGATTCGCACAAATTCCGGACCGGCCACCTGAATCATGACGACAAGGCCAGAATTCCACGATCGCTCAGCCACTTGTCGGAAGCGCCGCTGTGGATCGATGACGCGGGCTCCGCCACGGTCGTGGAAATGGGAGCGAAGCTGCGCCGTTTGAAACGCGACAAGGGCCTTTCGCTGGTGGTCGTGGATTACCTGCAACTGGTTTCCGCGCGCGGAAGGTTCGGCAACCGCAACGAAGAAATTTCCAGCATCACGCGCGGCCTCAAGGCCATGGCCAAGGAACTCAAGGTTCCCCTGCTGGTGCTCTCGCAGCTCACGCGCGCGCCCGAACGGGAAGACCGCGAGCCGCGCCTTGCGGACTTGCGTGAATCGGGCGCGATCGAGCAGGATGCCGACGTGGTGATGTTTATCCACCGCCCCAACTTCTTCAAGAAATCCAGCGAAGTCACCCCCGAAGAACGCGGAGAAACCGACTTGATCATCGCCAAGCAAAGAAACGGCCCCACCGATACGATCCGCTTTGTGTTTCAAGGCTCCTTCACGCGCTTTGAACAAAGAGCGCCTGACGCCTGGACCGAACCCGAGTAGCTTTCCTCTAAAGCCTGCACGTCTTTCGCTAGGGCACGAGTGCTGGCACAATGGTGGCTCAGTAGCGCAGGCTTCAGCCTGTGGGGTTTCGTCTTTGCAAAGTCCAAAATCCACAGGCTGAAGCCTGCGCTACTTAAACCCATGACCACGCGCAACGAAAAAGCGGCGATTCTCATTGTCGAAGACGAGGCCAAGATGCGCCGTCTTCTCGAATTGCAGCTCGGTGAAGAAGGTTTCCTCGTGCACTCCGCGGCAGACGCGGAGACGGGCCTGCAACTCCTGGTGCGCGAAAAGCCGGACCTCGTGGTGACCGACTTGCGCCTGCCGGGAATGAGCGGGCTGGAATTTTTGCAGGCCGTGAAGCGCGCCAACGCCGCGCTCCCCGTCGTGGTGATGACCGCATACGGCACGGTCGAATCGGCCGTCGAAGCCATGAAAGTCGGGGCGAGCAACTACGTCACGAAGCCGTTTTCGTTCGACGAGCTTGTGCTGGTGATCCGCAAGGAACTCGATACGCGCCGCCTGCGCGAGGAAAACCTCACGCTGCGCGAAGCCCTCGGTCGCCGCTACGCCTACACCAACATCGTCGCGCAGAGCGACAAAATGCAGGCCGTGCTCGCAATGGTCGAGCGCGTCGCTCCCACGAACTCGACGGTGCTCCTCGGCGGCGAAAGTGGAGTGGGAAAAGACCTGATCGCCCGCGCCGTTCACGAACATTCGCAGCGCGCCTCCGGCCCTTTCATCAAAATCAATAGCACCGCAATTCCGGAAACTCTTCTCGAAAGCGAACTCTTCGGTTACGAGAAGGGCGCGTTCTCAGGCGCGACCGGAAGCAAGGCGGGAAAATTCGAGCTGGCCGACAAGGGCACGCTGTTTCTCGACGAAATCGGCGACGTGCCCGGCGCCATTCAAGTGAAGCTCCTGCGGGTCCTGCAGGACCGCGAATTCGAGCGCCTGGGCGGAACGAAAACGCTTAAAGTGGACGTGCGCCTGGTCGCAGCCACGAACCGCGATCTGCGCGCCGCGCTCGAAGAAGGCACCTTTCGCGAAGACCTCTACTACCGCCTGAACGTTGTGGCCATCGACATCCCTCCGCTGCGCGAGCACAAGGAAGATGTTCCTGCTCTCGCCAATTATTTCCTCGAGCGCTACTCCAAGGAATCCGGAAAAACCATCACCGGAATCACGCCCGAAGCGATGAAGCGCCTGATGGATTATCACTGGCCGGGCAACGTCCGCGAACTGCAGAACATCATCGAGCGCGGCGTCGCTCTTTCCTCCGCCGCGACGCTCGACGCCGCCGACATTTATCTCGACGATCCCTCCAAGCGTTCTCCCGCGCCCGGGAGTTCCACCTACGTTCTGCCATCCGGCGTCACGCTGGAACAATGGGAAGACGAAGCCATTCGCGAAGCCCTGCGCCAAGCTAACGGCAACAAAAGCCAGGCCGCCCGCGCCCTCGGCCTCTCCCGCAACGCCCTGCGCTACCGCCTCTCAAAATTGGGGGTACCTGATCCTGCAGACTCGGAGAATTAAGAAGGTTCTTGCGAGGTTCGAAACATAAACGCGACAATCCTCGCGCTACATCCTTGGAAATGGGGATCTCCAAGCAGGCGATCGTCACTGCCTATACTTCCAATAGCCTGGCCAACTTCGTCCATGGGCAACGGCAAGAATTCGAATATGACCTTCAGCCTCCCAATAAATTACCGCAAAGGGGAAACAAGGAAGGATTAGTTTTCGGGTGCCATTTCTACTGCGGGGCAGCGACGGGGTGCTACAAGAATCCTGTCGATAACTTGATTGAGTTCATCTACGAATCTTTTTGCCGCCCGAGGGCTACGTTCGAAATACCAACGCGCCGCAGCTTCAGCCTCTTCAATAGCGGCGGGATGAAGAGAGGAATCTTGTGCCGTCATTCAATGGCCGAGGAAAGTCTCCGCCGTGCCTCTTCCAGGGAAACCGGTTTGACTTTTCCCGAACTCAGATCTTCCATTCGCCGGACGATTTCAGCGTCCCATGCGGCCTGAACGGATTCATCTTCAGTTTCATCCAGACTTTCGATCAGAGACCCTGCATGCAAGTTCGGCACGTTCCGCCACGGGGAGGTTGAGCGTCTTCTTGAGGAGATCCGATGCCTCTTGACTCATATCTGAAATTATATATCGAAAACAGGCCATGGGGGCTCCGATATTGGGGCGCTGGCTGAAAACCACCACCCCCTGCGTGGGAACCACCGCGTTTCTCACCAAGCGGGCCGAAACCCCTCGCATACGTATCCGCTAGCACATTGATAATAAACATTTTATTTTAAATTTAAGACAAGCCCTCGTTTGGCACCAGCCCTGCAACCATTGAATACGAGTAAAGGAATAAGTTGACCTGAGGAGTTGTGGGAGGTCGGCCATGAGAAGCTATCTTGGGAATCTGGGGACGGTTCTACTGAGCGGGGCGCTGTTCCTGGGAATGGGCGCAGGCGCTGGCGCGCAACAAGGGCCCCCGGCCTCGCAGCAGCCTATGGAGATTCCGGCGCAGTATCCTCCGCAATCGCAAGGCGGGCCACCTCCCCAAGGAGGGCCGCAGCAAGCGCCGCAGAATGACCCCGGTGCAGCGCGCATCAGCTTCATTCACGGTGACGTCTCGACGCAGCACGAGGGGTCGAATGACTGGGTCGCGGCCACGCTGAATACGCCCGTGGTGAGCGGCGACCATATCTCCGTGGGGCCGAACGCGCGCGCCGAAATTCAACTGGATCACGCGAACATCCTCCGGATGGACGGCCAGTCCACGGCAAATGTCGTAAGCCTGGCGCGGAACCAATTGCAGATTCAGATCGGACAAGGCCTGGTGAATTACGACGTCATGAAGAACAACGATTCTGGTGCGGAGATTGAAACGCCTAACGTTGCCATCCGCCCACAAATGGGGGAAGGCAGCTTTCGCATCCAGGTGAACTCCGACAATGAAACAGTCGTCGATGTGCGCCGGGGTTCCGCGGAAATATCCACGCCGCAGGGAAGCACCCGCGTGGAGCGCGACCAGCGCATCACCATTCAAGGCAACGCGGATAGCGCGCAGTATCAAGTTTCCGGAGCGCCCGGCAGGGACGATTGGGACAAATGGAACGGCGATCGCGATCACGTAATCGAAAGCGCGGAAAGCTGGCAGCACACCAATCCCAACTACACGGGAACGCAAGACCTGGACGCTTATGGCCATTGGCGAGACGTCCCTGACTACGGACAAGTTTGGTTTCCTGACAGTGTTGCGGAATGGGCGCCGTATCGCGACGGCCGCTGGGTGTACGAGCCCTATTATGGATGGACCTGGGTTTCTTATGAGCCCTGGGGCTGGGCTCCCTACCATTATGGACGCTGGTTCGTTTATGGCGGCAACTGGGGCTGGTGGCCGGGACCGGTCTACGCCGGTTACTATCCAGTCTGGGCCCCGGCATATGTGTCCTTCTTCGGATTTGGCGGGGGAGGATGGGGTGTCAACTTTGGTTTTGGTTTCGGCGGCGGCTTCGGGAGCATCGGTTGGCTGCCTTGCGGGCCGGGAGATCGCTTCTTCCCGTGGTACGGCCGCGGTATCAACCGCGTGAATGTGGTCAACATCACCAACATCCATAACAACTTCGGCGGCATGAATCCGCTGAGGGGGGGTGCGCACGCTTACTCAAATATCGACCGGGCGTCCAGCGATGCGCGTGTGCGTGGCGGGATCAGCTCAATGCAGAGCAATCAATTCGGCCGCGGGCGCGTGCCGGCGCAACAGTCGAGGATCGATCCGGGTTCGTTCCGAAAAGCCAGTCTGATGACGGGCGCAAATCCGGTGTCGCCATCACGTGAGAGTTTCCAATCGACGAACCGGCAAGTGAACCCCAGCTCGATTCCAAGCCGCGCAAACAATAATCAGCGATTCTTTAGCAGCAACGCTCGCCAGGGTTCATCGGTTCAGGCCGGGCGAGGTGTGAACAACTTCAATCGCGGCGGAAACCCCTCCGGTGGCCAAGTGCAGCAGAACACGGTCCGGTCCGGATCCAACGGGTTCGGGCAGGCGAATAACGGAAATGTGAATCGTGGCAACGCGGCCGAGCTGTCATCCAGGCCGACGTCCTCGACGAATTCCGGGCAGCGCGGTTTTAATTCGCCTTCCTCGCAACAAAGTCAGTCGATTCAGTCCTCGCGGCCCGGATGGCACACTTTCACTCCGCCGTCAGGCCAAGCGCAATCCAATGGCGGCAGGGCGTTTGAAGGGCAAGGAGGCGGGGCTCAACCGCGATCGAACTATTCGCAACCCTCCGCGCCTACGCGGCAATATGAAAATACTGCGCGCGGCGGCTACTCCAGCGGCGGATCGAATCGACCTGCGCTCAATATGCACCAACCGGTAGTAACGCCCCGCGGCGGAGGCTCTTATTCTGGAAGGCCGATGCCTAGCGCGCCCAGTAGTGGCGGCTACGGAGGATATCGCGGCGGGCCGCCGAGCGGCGGGTCCTATTCCGGTCGGTCAATGCCCAGCGCGCCTAGTGGCGGCGGCTCTGGCGGCGGATATCGCGGCGCACCGTCTGGCGGCGGTTCCCACGGCGGCGCACCAAGCGGCGGCTCTCGAGGAGGCAGCTCCGGAGGCGGATCGCGCGGCGGCTCTTCCGGTGGCGGACACAATAACCACTAAAAAATTTCCACCCCGTTTCACCCCATACCTCACTCACCGACAGGAGGCTCCGAAAGGGGCCTCCTGCCCTCCCTCGAACACCGGGCGGTGATGAGGAACGGATTTTGCACGGAAGTGCCCAGCGTGTAAACAGTGCAGGATTGAGGGTATATCGCTAACTTTCGAAAAAGGCTTACGATCAAGGAGTAGAATCGAAGTACGGACTCGGATCTCGAGAATGCGCACGTCGGAGGCAAAAACAGCTATGAGAAAAACTACTTTCTTTTTCCCGATTCTGTTTCTACTGGCAGGATTTCTTTTTGCGTTTTCCTCGCCCGCGCTGGCGGACGACGATCCGCCAGGAAGAGTGGCGCGCCTCAACTACATCCAGGGTTCGGTCTCTTTCCAGCCCGGAGGCGAGACCGATTGGACCCAGGCAAATCCCAACCGTCCTCTCACGACGGGAGACAGCTTGTGGGGCGACAGAAATTCTCGCGGTGAACTTCACATCGGCAGCTCTTCCGTTCGCATTGGCAGCGAAACCGGCATTACCTTCCTGAATCTTGATGACCGCACGGTGCAGATCCAACTCGCGCAAGGTTCGCTGAACGTGCGCGTTCGCCGCCTCGAAGGCGGAGACGCGTTCGAGATTGACACGCCCAATCTTGCGTTCACGCTCGAGCGCGCCGGCGAATATCGCTTCGATGTTGACCCCAATGGGAATGCCACATCCATCGCCGTGCGCCAGGGCGAAGGAGATGCCACCGGCGGCGGAAGTGAATACCACATGGATTCCGGCGACCAGGCAAACTTCAGTGGGACTGACACCTTGACCTATGACGGCGGGCAGGCCGGGCGTTTGGATGATTTCGACAACTGGTGCCGCTCGCGCGACGACCGCGAGGAGCGCTCCCAATCGGCACGTTATGTGTCTCGCGACGTCATCGGCTACGATGACCTCGACGACTACGGCGAGTGGCGAGACGTGCCCGATTACGGACATGTGTGGTATCCCACTCGCGTCGATGCAGGATGGGCGCCCTACCGCAACGGCCATTGGGTATGGGTCGCGCCCTGGGGATGGACCTGGGTCGAAGACGAGCCTTGGGGCTTTGCTCCATTTCACTACGGGCGCTGGGCGGAAGTCGGCGGAGGCTGGTGCTGGGTTCCGGGTCCCGTAGTTGTGCGGCCCGTGTACGCGCCGGCGCTGGTCGTATTCGTCGGCGGACCGCGATTCAGCGTGTCGTTCGGCGGTGGAGGGGGAGGCGTGGCGTGGTTCCCGCTCGGGCCGCGCGAAGTGTATGTTCCGCCTTACCGCACGAGCGAGCGCTACGTGCAGAACGTGAACGTAACGAATACAACCGTGAACGTCGTCAATGTCACAAACGTGTACAACAACGTGAACGTCAACAAGGTCACTTACGTAAACCAGAATAATGTCAACGCGGTCACCGCGGTCTCGCACGACACGTTCGTGAATGCGCGTCCCGTCGCGGCTGCCAACGTTCGCGTGAATGCGCAGCAAATGCAGGCGGCGCAAGTTCAGCGCAACGTGGCGGTGGCGCCGGTGCAGAAAAGCGTAGTGGGCACAGGCGCAGTCGCGACAGTCAAGCCTCCGGCGGCGGTGATGCAGAGGCAAGTGGTCGCCAAGCAAACTCCGCCACCTGCGCACGCGTCATTCAATAATAGTAATGTCGCTTCGCAACCGGCGAGGTCATTCCGGCCAGCCGTCGCGCCAGGACAGCAACCGCAACAACAAACGCTAACGCGACAACAACCGGGGCAACCGCAAAATCGGCAGCTACAGCCGCCAGCACAGCAGGCGACTCAGCCTGCGATCCAACAGCAACAACATCCGCAACTGCAGCAGCAGCAACCGGGGCAACCGCAAAATCGGCAGCTACAGCCGCCAGCACAACAGGCGACTCAGCCTGCGATCCAACAGCAACAACATCCGCAACTGCAGCAGCAGCAACCGGGGCAACCGCAAAATCGGCAGCTGCAGCCGCCACCACAGCAGACGGCTCAGCCCGCGATCCAACAGCAACAACCGGGGCAACCGCAAAATCGACAGCCCCAGCCGGCACCTCAACAGACGGCTCAGCCTGCAATCCAACAACAACAGCCGGCGCAACCGCAATTTAGAAAACCACCGTCCCCCCAGCAACCGCCGCCTCAGCAGCAAATTCAGCAGCAGCAAGCGCATCCGCAGGTGGACCAAACGCGTAAACCACCCGAGCCGCAGAATCCGCCCGTGAAATTTGCACCTCCGGCCCGGGCGACCGAGGACACTTACCATCCACATCAACTTGAAAAACCGCAAGAGGCCGCGCCGCCGAGGCCATCCGCGCCGCCCCCAGCAGCAAAGGAACAGCCGAAACCTCAGGAACGCGGGCAAGAATCCAAGAAGCCCGATGATAAGGAACGAAAATAGCGCGGATTAACTTGATGGGAACCAAACGGGCGCGCCACGGAAAACACGTTTAATTTTCCGCGGCGCGCCCTTGCTATTGTTTTGCAGGTTGCGGCGAAGGGGCGCCGCCAGCAGCGGGCGGCTTGGCGCCGGCCGCTTTTTTGACGACTACAATATTCTCCAGGTAAACGTCGCTTCCGTTCACCACCACATCCGCCGTAATCTTGTCCTCAGGCGACAGTGGAGTGAGCAGGTTCGGATTTTTCACCGGGTATCCCATGGTCATCGCCCCCATGAATCCAGGGATATCCCCGGCATCGACGACCACCTGCTGTTTTGCGGTCTCCACGGAAACGACGCGCCCGTCGAGATGATACCGCCGCGGTCCCTCCGCGGGCTGTTGCGGCGGTTTCGAGGAGCCGCAGCCGGCCAGTGCTGTCGCAAATAGAATTCCCGCCGCAGCCACGGCTTTCGGAAAAAATCTGCGCGCCTTCAACACAATATAGTCTTGCATGTCGGTCCTTCCTTCCTGTTCTCCCGTTTGGCCAGGATGAATAAGAATCATCCTGAGGCCGCCCGGCTAGAATACAGAAAAAATCCCTGAACCTGTACTTCAAACAAGCCTGTCGCGGAGAATGAGAGGAGGGACACGACAAAGATTGTCAAAGTGAAAGTCGAATCAAATGTTCAGCCGCACTACAGAACACCATGAAATTGCAATTCTTTCCCGCGATTCGCTGCAACCGAATGTCGTACTATGACCGGGGTACTGTGAAAAAGGGGCCAGTTGGGCTATTCAGCTACCCGGGCGGATACGGCAATCTTCGAAGGTCGCTGCCTCGGACTGCCTGATAGACGCAGCCGGAAAAGACCAACATGCCTATGCGCCCCAGACTTTCGCATTGGTGTCGGGACGTTCTTGGAAATGCCTGGCTGCTCCGCGCGACGCCGATTTTATTTTTTGCCCTGGGATTCTGGCGCCCGTGCGGCGCGCAGCAGACAAATTCAGAGGCGCGCTTGGCCGCCTGGACTCCTTTGAGCATCGAGCAAGTGAGAGACGCCGCCTCTCTCGCCCTCCCGAGTTCGGAGTCGAGAGTCGACGCCAAACTCCTCAAAGTAACGCGCAGGCTCGATCTGGAGTACTTGCTTTCGACTATTGTCCAGGGAAGGGGAAGTCAGGGCCTCTACCTCTATCAGGTTGAGATACCCTCGCAGGCCAGTTACGACGGACAGTGGACGTGGATCGTCGCCGTCGCGGCTCGGAAACAGGACGCCTACGATCTCTACAGCTTCGAGAGCATGGAAAAACGAACTGACGTCGCGGCGGAGTTCAATCGCTTCGCGTCGGAACTTGCACTGTCGCTCTCTAAATCCGAACTGGCGAATTTCGCGGCATTTTTCCTGGAGACTACGGTCCCATTCCGCCCGGGAGAGATCGTGCTCGACCAGGACACTCTGCGCGATTCCGTCGGGCGGCATTACTTCACGGCGTATGACGAAGCGTGGAGATCCATCGACGTGTATTCCCGATTGTGGCATGTTTTTTTGGATGGGGAAACCGTGTCCGAATTGGCGCCTAGAGCTGAAATCGAACGAGATGGGCGCTACCGCGTCACGATGAGTCGTGTGGTCACAGCCGAAGGCGCGCACCCGCAAGTGCAGCAATGGCAGCTGGAGATTTCACCGGAAGGGAATGTACAGGTCACGTCCATGCGAACGATTTTGCCCAAGGCCCCTCGGTGGATATTTTATGACTCGCCGCAGCAGAAAGGTGTGGCGCCGATCCTACCGTAGTCTCGGTGGATTGGGGGAGCGGGCGTCGGCTATCGCGGCAATCGACTTCGAGTATGCGGATAAGTTTTCGATCGTGGACAAACCACTCAGCCTGTATGTGCCTGACAAGGCCGGCCCGTTCAAGACGTTGACGTGCATGCATCTCTCGCTCTATCCTGAAAAAGTTCCTCGGCCCTCGCACATCCGGTTTCCTCCTTCAGTCGACGAGCGGCAAGCCGCTCACCCAGCGCAACATCATTCGCAACAGCTTGCATAAACCAGGAGTGCGGGGCTTCCACCCGTTCCACATGTTCCGGGTCGGTCATCTGCGGGATCTAGGAACGCCGCAAGATATTCTGCGCGTCTGGAGCGTCCATGCCGGCCAGTCGGTGACGGATCACTGCAGCAAGATGTCGCAGCAATTCTAGAGCCGCAAATAGTGGGCGGAAAAAGCCGAATTCGGTCTCGATCTGCCCGTATGCTGTACGAAATGTACGAATGTCAGCGTCATTCCGATTCAGGAAAACGCCCCGTAAAGTGCTACAATTCGCCAAGTCAGGATCGCAGTTCCCCGGTAGCTCAACGGTAGAGCATTCGGCTGTTAACCGTTCCTGGGCTTTTTGGACGGAATTGTAGAGAATTGTACCTGATGAAAAATAAGGACTTTGCGGTCCTACATCCATGCTCGTCCAACTCCATCTAAACCACTACCCGCTACAATTTCCGCTACAGTCGATTGGCCCGGCAGCATTGGACGGGGCTCGCTTTGGCTTGGCACGATAGCCCCATTTGTGGCCCCGCTCAGTTTTGCAATCGCGGCGAGCACAGCATCCTCGGATGGATGGACATACCGCGCTGATATTCCGATTGTGCTGTGACCGGCGATCCGCGCAAGCGTCCAAACATCGCAGCCACTCTGACCAAGGCGAGCCAAAAATGTGTGGCGCAGTGAATAGAGTACGAACGGTCGCACCGGTTGTCGGTTGTGCAGTACAGCTTGTTCGGCAATCGCCTTGAAAGTGTTGGCTTGCAACTTCCGCAGGCTGGACGGCTCTATGTGGCTACTGCGGGTCGGTGCTGGCCATACCCAGCCCTCAAGCGGTTTCTTAGCGGCTTGCCACCGCGTCTCCAGGATATGTCTGACACGCGGTGTCATGGGAATCACCCGCCGCGCGGCCGCGGTCTTTCCG
>Ga0210401_10002210_pt1 | contig 21679 bp, 28 predicted proteins | sample IncBWH32MmetaG_FD_150866 | JGI IMG/M metagenome (GOLD analysis project Ga0210401, IMG submission 150866) | Forest soil microbial communities from Barre Woods Harvard Forest LTER site, Petersham, Massachusetts, United States - Inc-BW-H-32-M | ecosystem: Environmental > Terrestrial > Soil >... | reverse complement strand
ATTACCCTATTTTTATAGGTCTCTTAGCTTATTTTAGGTTACTAAATAATTAAATAACAAATTTTTTCTTATTAACAAAGATAACAATATTTTAAAATACAATCTATTAAATTTAATAAAAATAAAGGAAAATACGAACCATTTCGTCCAAAACATCTTTTTAAAGGGCATTTTAACTCTGCAGAAGGTTTCGGTAGTTTTTATCAACACAAATAGTCCTTATTGTTAATTAAATTTAGCGGCAAAAAAAATTACCGCACAAACTAATAAAACGCTAACCTCGACACATAGTTTACAAACATGGCTTAGCCTTAATAAAATATCCGGCGGGTATTTTATTGAAGCATTGACTTGTATAAAAAAATAATTGCTTTCTTAACGTAACACTTCGCGTAAGGCTGCCAAATAACATTTTATCCTAAACCAAAAATATATATTTATAAAGGGCATCAATCTATTTCATATAAATAGCATAGCAAATGTATTTTGCTTTATTGAAAACAATACTGACCATTATCAGTTTCAATATTGATTATTGTTACAGCTAAGTCACCTCACTCGCGCAACAGATAAACAAACACATTTTAAAAATGTTAAATAAAAATTAATTTTTTTAGTGCGCCCACAATTCATTATTTTTTTTAAATTTACTTTTGAGCCCTATCTCTATATGAAAAAAGACCTTAGTCCTGTTGCCGAACTTAATTTTGATGAAAAAGATTCTGTACTATACATTAAAATGCTCGAAGGAGCTGTTTTAAATTTAGCAAACACAAAACAGCACGCCCGGCAAATGGAAGAACTTACCTTGGGCAAACCCTATCTGGCTTTAATTGATGCCACCAACTTTTTTACTATGGATGAAGAGTCATTAAAATTCTCTTCCGCTCCAATTAAACCACCAAATCGTATTGCTGGTGCTTGTTTTAACCCCACTTTAGCTAACCGCTTTACTGTCGAAATTTTTCGCAAGTTTGGCAACCCAAAATATCCAATGGAGGTTTTTAACACAAAAGCCGAAGCTATACAGTGGTTAAAAAAACAAGTCAAACTTAAAACAATTAAGTAAATTTGTGCCCATTTAAATGAAACACAAACTACTTTACATAAGCTTGTTTGCCTTACTGATTACTTCCTGCGTTTCCAAAAAAAAATACCAGGCCTTAAACATGCAGCACCAACAATCGCTTAACGATAAAGTAACTCTAGAAGATGTTTTCAATCGAATGTCTATCGAAAACGATAGCCTGAAAAATCAAATAATTTTATTAGATAGTTTATTGCGTCAGGCAAACATCAAAAAAAACGCAACAAGCCCGTCTTCAAATGCTTCATCAAAAACAAAAGCTTCTACTATTTCAAAAACGCAAGAGTATGATACAAAAGCACTCTACATTTACAGTATTACCAAATATGTTTTTTGGCCTAGCTTTATAAAAGAAACCAATTTTTTAATTGGCGTAATTGGCGATACTAAATTAAACGCAGCCCTGGCATCATACATATATGGCAAAAAAATTCATGGCCTGCCCGCCGTTATCGAACCCTACAACCCCAACTCCAAAAAATTTTACCACGTTATTATTATAGCCCAAAGCCAGCAAAAAGATTTTTATAAAGCTAACAAACAATTTCAGGGTCAACCCGTACTATTAATTGCCGAAAATCAGCTTTTAGAAAAAGCAGGTGCACACATTGCTATTTATCCCGATGGAGATAAAATAAAATTCAACATCAACGAAAAACAAATTCAAAAAGCAGGCCTTAACGTAAGCGGCATGTTAGTTAAACTAGCCGATACCACCACCAAATAAAAGAGAAGATTACATAACTACCAATTTCTTATTTACTGTGCCCTTATTACTTATAATAGTTATATTATATACACCTCTATTTAAATTACCAACATCAATAACAGATTTATCATTAATAATTTTACTTAGTACAAGGCTACCATTTATATCATACAAATTCATTAGTTGTTTATCCGTAGTATTTGTTTCAATAACAAAATTTCCACTTGTAGGGTTTGGATAAACACTTACTTGCATAACATTATTTTTTTCTATCCCTGTTGTTTGCCCACCTGGGGTAACTTTGCGCACACGGTTGTTAAACCTATCCACTATATACACATTATTTGCTGCGTCAAAAGTTACTCCACTCGGGCGATTCAATTCGGCCATTGTAGCTAATCCCCCATCTCCACTAAACCCAAGAGTTCCGTTTCCGACTATCGTAGTTATAATGCACGATGCATTTACCATTCGTATCCGGTTATTCCCATAATCGGCTATATATACATTTCCTAAAGCATCACAGGTTATCCCCCATGGATTATATATTTCAGCAGAAATAGCTTGCCCTCCATCTCCACTATAAGCTCCTGTTCCGGTACCGGCATAAGTGCTTATTATACCACTTGTATTTACCATACGTACACGATTATTATCATAATCTGATATATACACATTTCCCACAGCATCGCAAGCTACTCCACTGGGGAAATATAATTCGGCATCTGTCGCTGCCCCTCCGTCTCCTGCATAACCGGCTGTTGTATCTCCGGCAAACGTACTGATTATGCCGGCTGCATTTACCATACGTATACAATTATTACTCTCATCGGCTACATACATGTTATTTGCCCCATCAAAGGCTATTGCAACCGGACTATTTAATTGAGCAGCAGTTGCCGGCCCACCATCACCGCTATATCCGCCATCAACAGTATAACCTGCAACGGTTGTTATAATACCCGTAGTAGTTACTTTTCGTACGCGGTTATTATAATAATCGGCTATATATAAATTTCCTGTTGCATCAAAGGCAAGCCCGGTTGGGTAATATAATTTAGCAGAAGTAGCTTGCCCACCATCTCCGGCATGCCCTGCCGTCCCGATACCAGCTACGGTGGTTATAATACCCGTTGTACTTATCTTACGAACGCGGTTATTTTGCATATCAGCAATATATAAATTACCCGAAGCATCTACAACAACTCCTATTGGGTAATTTAATTCTGATGCAGTACATTGTCCTCCATCTCCGGCATAAGCTGCTGTTCCATCTCCTGCAAAGGTGCTTATTGTTTGGGCTTTTAATAAACCTAAACTTAAAAAGCATACTACAATAAATAGTTTTAGTTTCATGAGTAATCTAATACTATCAAATATACTTAATTTAAAATAAAAAAAACAGAACCAATCTTTTGTCGATTACCGCAAAAGGCTTTCCACTACAATCCCTAACGCTGGGCATCAACCAAAAAACAGTAATTTAGCAACACAAAATTCATCATGAAATTTAAAACCATCGCACTACTATTTATTGCACTAAAAATTTTCAGCGCTGGGGCACAAACCTGCAACTGCACCACCGATTTTGCCGCCGTTGAAAACGCCTACAAAAACGATTACGCCGGCATACAAGATTTTATGGCAACACACCCCAACTACCTGCAAATATTTACTCATATAAGCAATCAGGCAAAAGCCACCAACGATGTTAAACGTTGCGACGAATTAATAAAACAATTTGTTAGCTATTTAGATAACGGACACGTTTACTACGGCAAAACAAACAAAAACCCCTTATACAAAAAAGAAACAAAAAAACAAGCCAACTCATTAAACCCAACGCTGCAATTTTTAGACGATAAAACCGCCTACATACAAATTAAAACCTGCGACTTATCTTATAAATCTCAGCTCGATAGTTTAGTATCCCTCAACTACACAAAACTTAACAAAATTCCTCACTTCATTATCGACCTGCGTGGCAACGATGGCGGCGGCGATGCCATGTTTGATACACTCATCCCCTACTTATATACCAACCCCATATTATGTTACTCGGCCAATCTATGGGCATCATCACACAATACACAAATGTTTGCCGAGTTCCTATCCAACCCCGATATAGATGCCGATACAAAAACAACCATACAAAAAATTATTGCCCAGGCAAACGCCAACCCCAACACCTTTGTACCCATGTCGCCCAACAAAGTAGATAGCCTGGTGTACACCCATGTAAGCCTCTTCCCAAAAAAAGTTAGCATCTTAGTTGATTACAATTGTGCCAGTGCAACTGAGCAATTTTTACTCCTTGCCAAACAAAGTAAAAAAACAACCATCTATGGTTACGAAAATACTGCGGGCTGTTTAGATTATGCCAACGTAAACATCATCTTCACCCCCTCGGGCTATTGGTACATAGGTGTACCCACTACACGCTCAGCACGCTTGCCTCAAAACCCTGTCGATCCCATGGGCATAAAACCCGACATCCTAGTCGATAAAAAAATCACCAACCTAATCGACTACGTACAAAAAAAGTAAACCTTTTTTTACATTCATTCAACACGTAAAATTCATCACTCAACATTTTTACAGCAACCTCTAAAGCAAACTAAAAAACATTTGTATATTTATAAAACAGTAAGCCAATTTTATGAAACACATAAGTCTTTTATTTTTAATACTAAGCGCATACGCAAACTTTGCACAAACAAAATCGCGTATACAAGCCGGCGATATACAACAACTGGCTATCACTTACCAACAATGTTTAGATAAAGGTGAAAACATGTACGGCTGCGCCGTAGTATATTATACGCAGTTAGATAGTTGCCTTAACGTAGCCTACAAACAACTGCGTAACAAACTCGATAAAAACCAGCAAGTAACCCTAAAGCTAGAAGAACTAAACTGGCTAAAAACCCGCGACCAAAAATTTAAAACGATTGACCAAACCAACACCATTCAGGGTCGAGATGGAGACATGATTGTGCAGGATAAAAAAGATGCCATTGTAAAAGAGCGCGTTTTGCAACTCATAAAAAAGTTAGAAAACTAATTTTAAAATTAGTTTTCTAAACCCTTTCCCTTTTTTTACGTAACAATTCACGCAGGGCTTGCAAATAACATTTTATTCTATACCAAAAATACATAGCTGCAAATAATGCGGCACTAAACTATTTCTAAATCAGGTCTGCATTAAATAAATTAGATAAGCGGCTTATTTTTTCGGTAAACGGCTTGCACATAAAAAGCTTTTTACTGTTTTCCCTAATAAGCTCAACAATTTTACTATCTTTAATAAACTATAAACCACTATATGCAAATAAAACCAAAAACCGACGACTCATTAGTACTACGCACCGATTTTAGTGATGACAATGCCTGGAGCAAAATATGCGGGCTGATAACCACACCACAAACCAGTTTTAATTTTGTGGCACAAGTAGAATTTTATAGCGATAGCACTTTTAGCCAAGCTACAGCACAGCAAATAGTAGCAGGCTTGCCCACTAACCGTACCCATTGGTTTTTATTGGTAGTAGATAACATAACGCGGTAACTCATCCCGAGCATCCGGTTCTTTGTATCGATTTACTTAGAAATGTTGGCGCAACATTTCGTGTTATTGCAACGCAGGTGGTAACAATCGAAAGTAATTTATCTACCCAAAACATGGATTTTGCCGAGTTTGCAGGCGCAGTCGATGCTGATGGCATTTTTCGTGGCTATCAGGAGTTAGATATGTAATTTTTTTACGCAAAACTTACAGGCTAAAACGCGTAATAACGCCGTAACAAAAACTTGCATTTGCTTTTCACAACAATATGTAGTAAATTAGGTAAAGCAAAAGCAGTTTATGTCGTTCGAATTAATTTTACAAGATTGGTCAGACTACGACGCCAAAAAAAAACTTGCCCGTCAAAATCCCGCAAAATTTTTGTGTACTCAGGCATGGGAGCGCATTTACCTTATCCACAAAATAAAACAGCATCATCCTAACCTGCACGAAAGAGAAATTACTACGGCCATACGCGAGTGTTGTTTAGCACTAAAATCAAAACACCCGCGCGATTCCTTTGTGCGTTTTGTTTGCCTTAAACTAGGCATCGGTATTTTTACCGAGTAATTTAATTGGACGTTCCTATTGCAATTTTTTTCCAAAAAACATTCAGCCATACTAAAATAAAACAGCTAAAAAACCTATTAATTATTATCAGGAAAAACTTGCTTGGTTCTTTTAGCCATCTCGGCGGCAATTACGCGTCCGTCTTCACCTTGCTCTTTCAGTTTTTCTATGATGTTTTGGTAGCTTTTAAAATCTCTATCCTGGCTTAATTTAAAAACCGTATCAATTTCAGTTACTTCAATTTCAAAAGCCACAATAGCATCCATTACGCGTTGTTTAAACTCTGCAGGTATATTATCAAACGTGGTTGGCGATTGTTGATTATGGTTTTCAAAATGTAGCGAGGTCATGCGCAACACATTTTCTAATGCCTCATCATTCAAAAATTTAATAATGCCTTTAGCATGCACACTCATATAATTCCAGGTAGATGGCGTATGTGGGTTAGTATACCATGTGCCGCTTACATAAGTGTGTTTGCCTGTAAACACCACCAGCACATTTGGGTTATGCAAAAATGCTTTATGGTGGTCGGTGTTTTTCATAATATGCCCTCTCACTATTTTTTTGCCCGCGTGTTCTTCAATAAACACCGGCACTTGTGTAGCAATGGGTTTATTTTGGGTATCGCATCCGCTCAAAAAAGCAAAGGGGTGCTCCTTAATAAACTCTTTTATTACTTCTTCATTTTGTTCTTTATGATAGGGTAGGTTATACATAAATATTTTTTAGGTTAATTAATTAATGTTTAACTAAACGCTTATAAAGGTACCAATTTTGTTTTCCGCTCTTGTTAAACTATTGTTATCTGCTGTTATTAAGTAAGGCCAATAAATTCTTATTAAGCTCGTTTGTTTTTTTACCCAGTACCGAAAAAAACTTGGTATCAAAATTTTCAACCGTAACAACTGCTTTCTTAATTATTTTTTTTCCTTCTTCCGTAAGGCCAACCGTTTTTGCGCGGGTGTCGGTTAAGTGTTCTTGTCGTTGTAATAAACCTTTTTGTTGCAAGGTTCGTAAAACAGTCGACGTTGTCATGGGGTCAATTTTTGTATGGTTCGATAAAATCACCTGCGTTACCTCTTGCTTATGCAACGTTAGCCAATGAACGCTTGCCAGCAACACAAACTGCGAATGCGTTAGTCCGTATTGCTCCAACGCTTTTTTAATTTCGCGTTGCCATAAATTGGTAACCTGCCAAAGCAAAAAGCCCGAACTATCTTCTGCCTTATCTACTGTAAACGTGTTATCGGCTGCTTTCATAATTTAGCCGCCGCTTTAATTTGCTCCTGCATATCGCTTGGCAAGGCATCAACAATTTTTTTGGCCACCAGCTTAACCCACACAAAACGCAACGGCCCTTCAACCTTCATGGTGGTTGTAATTTTTAATCCGGCCGGGGTGTCTTCAAAAGTGTGGTGCCCATACATTTTTGCCAACGGAAATTTAGTGAAATCGGTAAATTTTTTATTCTCCTCGGCTTCCACAATTCCAATTTTTAATTTAGGCCCGCCTTTAGGCTGAAACATAAAATGATTTCCTTTTTCAAACTTTCCTTCAATGCTGGCAAACTCAATGCTTTTGTCCCAGGTAGGCCAGTTGTTTACATCAGCAAATAGTTTCCACATTTGTTCTTTGGTAACTTCTTTAGTTACTACTGAGTGCGATTTTGTCCACATAATTTATTGTTTTAATGGTTTATTCATTTAATAAGTACAAATATAATAAGTGTACATACAATATGCAAGTTTATTTTTTAAACGGATTAAAATTTCTTTTGGGCGTTCCGTTTGGTTACAAACGTCGGGCTTTTCGCGCTGCATGGCAGCTTGCTACAATCCCTAACGCGTGCCTGCAAATTTTCATCGCTTTTTATGCTTTCTGTACATTGTTCCTATTTCTTCTTTAGGCAAAGCGGCTTTTCGTATTTTACAAAAATCATCTATGGGCTCTAAAAACAATTCGTTGCGGGCTTTAATTAATTCTTCCATTTTTCCGAAGGGAATTATCATGTTTTTATTAGCAATGGTTGTATCTCTTGAAAACATTGAACCAAATGAATATAGCGTGCCGTATTTTTGTTTAAACTCAAATTTTACCGAATCCATATAAAGTGGAGTTTTTATAAAACAATAATCCATGGCGCTTGCCCATACATAAGGATACTCGTTTACCTTTTTAATTTCTTTCATTATAAAAGGTTCAAGCTCTTTTAATTTATCCATCTCATAATGTCGTATCATTAAATCAGCATCTCTTATCGAATATTTTCCGTTGGGTTTCCTTTCGCCAATTAAATTGTAACCCGGCCAGCCGTACTGCTTGCAAATTAAAAGAAGCGCTTTTATATTTTTCCTGTCTCTTCTTTCTATAATATTATCCTGCATTTTGGATGGGAGTATATTTACAGGGCCCACCCTTGATGTCTGATCTCTAACATAAAGGCGGTGTATTTTTCGGCACACTTTTTTATTCAGCGATTTTTTATATTGTTTAAAAGTGCGGTTTAATTTTTTTCGTAATGCTTTATTTTGTTTAAACATAATAAAATTAAAAACCCCATCTGCTCCAAAAGTGTTACTGTTTTTAAATGTTTTATATTTTCCACCACGTATAGCACAGGCATATAAATAAGTTTTAGCTAAAGCGGTATCCCTTAACTTTAACTCATTGGCTGCCGCCAGTAAATAATCCTGATTAAAGCCTCTAACCGAATCTAAACTAAAAGCCATTTTAAAACAAGAATCTGCTTTATGATACTGTTCATATATAAAATAGTGTTGCGCTAAATTTATATCAGCATAGTATTGTATAAACTGTACTTGCGAAACAGAAACTTTGTATAAAACAAAAGAAAAAAAAGTAATTATAGTTTTCATTTTCTATTACTTAGACGCTTAATTGCAAATATATGAAAAGCTTTTCGCTGCCATCCCTAACGCATGCAACACCATATCATTTCAAAGAAACGGGCTAAGCCTATACAAAATATGCGGCTTGTAGAGCAAGCACAAAATGTATATTTTTGTAGCATCAATTTAGCACCAATAAAATATGCATAAAAAAGATTTAGTTTTATTTGTAAATGATTGGCTCGAATCGTGGACCGGAAACAAACCAAAACAATTGTTATCATTTTATACCGACGATGTTTTTTACCTCGACCCGGCCAACCAGGATGGCATAAAAGGCAAAGCAAATCTCGAAATTTACTTTACCAAGCTGCTTAATAAAAATGCCAATTGGAAATGGAGGGTTATCGAAATTTTTCCTACCACAAAAGGCTTTACACTTAAATGGGAAGCCATTATACCTGTTTTAGATAAAGCATTTCTTATTTATGGAGTAGACCTTGTTGAAATGAAAGGCAATAAAATATGTAGAGATGAAATTTATTTCGACCGTTACAATTGGCATACCGAAGTAGACCTCAATAAGCAAAACAAAACTAAGGTTTAATAAAACCTCACTTCGTTATATCAGTATTAATATCAGGGCGTTCCAACATCTTGTCATTTCCACTGAAAGGAGAAATCTTTATTTGCACCCATCTATTCAACACTTCTCTCATCCCTTCCTCATGCCTGAGCTCCAAAAAAATACTATCTTTACTTTAACGCTTTTAACATGCAAAAAATTTGCCTTGCCATTTTCCTTGTTTTTGTTTTTTTTAGTTCGGGCAATGCCCAAGTAAAATGGACGGTTAAAAAACCGTTTGAACAAAAAAACTTTATTGAAAACAAAGGACAGTTTTTTATTGAAGACAAACTAAACTCCAAAGAAATTTTATACGCCGCAAGCATTGATGGGGTAACTTATTATTTTACTAAAACGGGTTATGTAATGCAGCATCTTGCATCGCAAAAAAATACCGAAAAAGAAATTGAAGAATTAAAAGAAAAAGCAGGCATCAAAGAAAATGCGGAAGGAGAGGAAGAAAAAGAATTTAAATACAAAACCATTTCGCAACTCCATCAAATGCAATGGCAGGGCACTAACGCCAATGTGCAAATAGTAGCCGAGGATATAGTAAGCAATTATTACACCTATAGCGACCTAAACGATAAACAAGGCAAAAAAACCATAAAGGCACAAGCCTATAAAAAACTAACCTACAAAAATCTGTATCCTTTTATTGATGTGGTGTACGAATTTCCTGCTGATACAACAGGCATTAAATACAGTATTTATTTACACCCCGGTGCCAATGTAAACAACATCAAAATAAATTATCCCGATAATAATGGCATCAATTTAAACCAGCAGGGCAACATCCTAATTAAATCTGAGTTTGGTTTATTAACCGACCACAAACCAATTACCTATCAACAAAATAACAAAGCGGCCATAAAAAGTAATTTTATTTTACATGACAACACTGTAAGTTTTTTTATAGATAAAACTCTTACTAATGAAACCATTGTTATTGACCCTTGGACTGCAAATCCAAATTTCCCATTCTTAAATAGAGCCTATGATGTTGATTATGATGCGCAGGGTAACGTATATGTTTATGGAGGATATAAAAATCCATTTTATTTAAATAAATATTCTCCAACCGGAGGTCTTATTTGGACCCACGCATTCAATCTTTTCAGTAATAATTATTATGGCGATTTTGCCATCGATATAAATAGCGGCAGTATTTATATTGTACAAGGATTTAACCCCGGCTCGGGCGCACAAGTTTTAAAATTAAATTCGGCCGGCATAGTAACAACAACATTTCCGGGCAATCGAAATTTTGGAGAAATGTGGCGAATCACATTCGATAAATGTTCAAACAGAGCTGTTATTGCTGGCGGCGGAACTTCAAGCCCAACCTATCAAACCTGTATGTTAGATACAAATCTTATTTACCTAAACATGGTACAGTATGTTGCCTCCAATAACTTCGGACATGATGCCAGTTGTCTTGCATTAGATAATTTCGGCAATTGTTATCAAATAACCAATCATAAATCCTTTCGTTTCGATGGGCTATTTGATAATCAATTAGTAAAACTGCCTATGCCAAGCCTAACACCCACTACTTATTATGTACCAACAAATCATCATTTTGTAGAAGCAGAGAGTAATTTATTTTATAGCGCGTATTCTAGCACCTATGCAAATGGGTATAATGGCATTACTGCTTCAAATACCAATGTTTTTACATATGATAGTTATATCCTAAAAAAATGGCAGGGCAGTAATGGAACACAATTAGCATCTAAAACAATAAATACACCTGCTCATTCAGATAGTCTTATTTCTTGGGGTGGTTTAACTTCCGACGATTGCGATAATGTTTTTTTAGGCAGCATTAATAAAGTTAATCAGTACGACCCAAATTTAAATTTAACTAACTCCTTTGCCATGACTGATACCATATATGATGTTAAGCTAGGGCGAGGCAATAATTTATATGTGTGCGGTGCAGGTTTTGTTTCTGCCATTCAGGTTTTACTATCCACTTGTAGCCCTTCAAATATTCAGGCTACACAAACAGTTCAAAATGCGGGTTGTGGTAATGCTTTGGGTAGTGCAACTGTTGTTGCTTCGGGTGCAGGCAGCCAGCCTCCTTACACTATTACTTGGAACACAACACCTGTGCAAACTGGTAGCGTTGCAATTAATTTACCATCGGGCGCTTACTTGGTTACTATTACAGATGCAAGTTGTCATCAACAAATTAAAATAGATACGGTACTAGTTGGTTTTAATGGTTTTCAAACACAAATAAACACCAGCAGTGCTACTTGCAATGGTTTATCAACCTGTGCTGCAACAATTACGGCAACATCAGGTGCATTTCCTTATACTTATCAATGGCAAACAGGGCAAAACACACCTGCTGTTTCAGGTTTAGCAGCAGGCACCTATACGGTTAAAGTAACCAATGCAACGGGTACGTGCGCAAATACATTTAGCATTACACTTACACAACCTGCACCCATAACAGCCACTATTTCAAAACCCGATTGTAAAGATGTAAACTCAGCTTACTTAAAAGTAACTGCAAGTGGTGGCACCGGGCCTTACACATATAGCTGGAGCACTAACCCCATACAAACAACCGATAGCATATACGATTTAAGTCAGAACAGTTATAGCGTAACGGTAACAGATGCTAACTTATGTTCAAAATCTTTTTCCGAAACCATTTCTTTAAATTTTCAAACCTTCGAAACCGTAAATGTTTTTAAACCCAATGGCGATACTAAAAACGAAGTGTTTTTTCCTTTTGCCTATGGCAACAACAGCATAGATGTTTTAGCCACATTAATTGATAATTACGAATTATACATTTACGACCGTTGGGGCAAAAAAGTTTTTTATACTACCCAGCCCACCACCACCTGGGATGGTAAAGAAGCCAACGGAAGCACTTGCCCCAATGGTGTTTATTTTTGGATGCTGAGCATAAACTCTAAATGTCAAACTGCAGGCACGCAAACCTTTAAAGGCTTTGTGCATTTAGATAGGTAAACCGGGGCTTTCATAAAAGTGCAGCATTAAAATTTAGCCCACCACCAACCTAAAACTTAATACAACTCAAACAATAACCTTACACATGTAAGATTTTTGCAAAAGTTGTATTTTTTACCTTTAATTATTAATGTAGGTTTGACTAAATAACTAAACCAATATTTATGCTTACATCATCATCAAAAAAAACAATTTTAATTACGGCTGCATCAGCAGTCATACTTATTTTTTCTGCCTGCCATAACGGAAAAAATGGCGGCAACGGTTACAACTCACCAACAGCAGCCGCATGCAGTTGCGAGGCCAATTGGTTTCCGCACGCAACCACCCCAAACACCATAGATGGTAAAGGTGGTCCGTTTGATATACCTCTTACAGGCAGCACAACTAATTGCCAGTTTCACCAATGGTCGTGGCAAAAATTTTTGTGGCTTACACGTCCTATGACAAACGGCCATGCTTTTTTTCAAGACTCACTTATACAAGTAGATCCCGATTTAATTCCTGTTCCATCACATAGCAACATTCCACTTGTACTTAGCGATACTAAACAAGCAGGCAGCAAAGGCGATTTAATTACAAACCCTGCGTATAACGGTACGGCTTATAAAGTTTACTATTCAATTTATGTAAACAAAACACTAAAGCACGCCGCCGATTCATTTAAAAAAGTAATCGACACAACTACAAGTCTTCTTAATAACTCATTAAATTTTCCTAACGGTTCGTTAGAGTTAAAAGTATCGTGGGTTAATATAGCCGCTATTCCTGCAGCCGAGCAAGGCAATTATTACCAAGCCAATTCTACCATTATGACTGTTCCTTCACCCGGCGATACAGTTTATACAACAACAACCGTAGCCTTGTTAGGCATGCATGTAGTAGGTCGTGTAATTAATCACCCCGAATTTATTTGGGCAACTTTCGAACATCATGGCATGCAACCTTATTACAACTGGGCAAACGCAACCGACTCGTCCGATGCTTCAGCTACCGCCGCCAACGATAAATTACTTTTTGCTAAAGGCAGCGCAACTACTATGTCAGGCATCACCTGGGATACTACAACTAAACAAGCCGATAGCATGTACCGCGTGTTTACACTTTATAAATATGGCACACCACGCGTAGCAAAAGATAGTTTTATGCCAGGCACCTGCCAAGCCGAACCCGTTAACTACGCCAATGTTGATAGCCTTAACAAATGTGTTGCAGCCAACCTTACACCTAACGATGTGTGGAGAAATTATTTCTACAACGGTTCTATATGGGTTAACATGGATGGCCTTACCGAGGCACAACAAGACTCTCTAATCATAGCGCAAGGCTTTAACATTGGTAATGCGCAAACAGGCGATGTTGTTCGTGGTTCATTATCCGTATCCAACATCACGATGGAAACTTACTTACAAACTTTTGCCGACCAAACCCAGAAAATTTTCACCTATAATGCCACTAGTATTGCTAATTGTTTTGGTTGCCACACAGGTTCGGCAGGCATTACATTTAACGATAAATCAGTTACGGCAACTTCGCCTTTATTTGTAAGTCACATTTTCCGAAATTTTGTTAGTAGTACTGCTGCTCCTGGTCCTAAAGCAACTACGCTAGCAGCTAAAAAAGGCAAACTGCGTAAACTTACTATCGATGAGGCTAAACAACAAGGTGTAAGAGATTTCTTAAACAACCTAAAACGTAAACAACAAAAATAAAACATCTTCAGCATCTCTAAAAAAAAGCCACTCATTAAAACCGAGTGGCTTTTTTATTTTTTCTATCTCTTGCCGGTAATAACACCAACAAGGGCGGAGACCTATATTTGTTTTTGCAAAATATTAGTTTAACTTAGTTATAATAAAAACCAACACCATGAAAAAAATAATATGCCTTTTACTGTTTGTTATAACAATAAGCAGTAATGCTCAAATTACACTTGACAATACATATAATTCATACTTTAATGCTGGAATAAATAACACTGGATTCACAGTAGTTAATCTTTCAAACTCAGGGTACAAATATGTTAACCCTTTTCTGCGGAATGGCAATATAATTTTATATAATTTAAATCATACTATTTTTAAAACACTTACTTACCCTCCAATTCCATCAGGTGGAGGCGATTTATTATATTTTATTTCCGAAACATTATTTGACAATAACCCAAGTAATGTTGAATTTTTAATTAATAGACAAACTAATAATGGAAATAGTAGCGTTTATGTTTTTGAAGAAAATGGTGCCCAATTATTTTTCAAAGACTCTGTTTATATTGCAGGTACTAATCCTGGAATGTATCCATCCCCAACTACGTCTCTTTTTTACACCACATCGGGCGTAAAACTTTTACTAACCGCACTGGCTTCAGATTCTGTTTATGTTTATAATTTACCGGGTAGTTTAGTTTGTAGTGATTGTACTAATAGTATAACCAGCAGCAGAACAGAAAACAATAATTTACAAAACAACGGAATTACAAATTACCCAAACCCTGCAAAAAACGAAACAACAGTTGCTTATGATTTGCCACCAGGAGTTACAAGTGCTGATTTAGTTTTTTACAACATAACAGGGCAAGAGGTTAAACGCTTTAAAGTAAGTAATGCGTTTAAGGATATACTTATAAGCACCAGCGATTTGGAAGCAGGCACTTATTACTATCAACTACAAGCTTCAGGTGTTAATAGTGCAGGTAAAAAAATGATTATAATTAAATAACCGTTTATGAAAAAAATGCCGTCTTTTAAAAATGTTGCACGTTTTTGTGTGGTAATTTTTTTAACTTAGTTATATAATAAAACAACCAACACCAGGAAAAAATTAATATGCCTTTTACTGTTTGTTGCAACAATAAGTGGTAACGCCCAAATGTTGTTATTATGAAAGAGCAAGCATGGGCTTTACACTATCTCGTATTTTTCGGTAAAGTCGGCTAAAAAGCAATCGGGTTTATTAATGTTTGCTTTTTGTTTGTGTACAAAAAAAATAGCAACATCCCAGTCTTCAACTGTTTTTTTAAAAGCAGTTACACGGCTTATTACTTCAATTTTATCGTTCTTAAATTTTTTTGTTTTTCTGCCCACTAACGAAAAAAGCTGGGCTGCTTTTTGCTGCGCACTATCTAAAGTCATCCTACCTAGTTTTTAATAAATTAAAAGCTCCGCTATCTAATTGCGGTTAGGAGTTTTTACCCCCTAGGATGTTCACCTTAGATAAAACAAAAATATAATAATTTTTGTTTTTTTAATGTCAATTTTTGTTAATTACAACTTATGCTAACGATAAAGTGGCTTTACTCGTCATCACAAAAAATCGTTCGCCAATTTCGTGTAATAAAATAAAACTCATTTCGTTTTTAAAAAACACAGCTACATCATAACCAACTTTTGCCTCGCTCCTACCATCAAACATTGTACTCGGAAATATAACCATAGAAGATACAACGTAAGTTGTATTAGTTTCTGTTTCAATAATTTCGTTATTTTTTAAATGCTTGTTATTACTTAAAGCTTTTTCAGCTTCTTCAAAAGTTTTGTATTGTGCATTCATTTTGTTTGGGTTTTGTTTTTACAAATATATATCGTCATACAAGCTTTATACATTATCAAATAGTTACTTTTAGTTTAGTAAAAAACATCAATATTGTTTTTTTTCATAAAATGTTTATAACCCTAAAAAAATTTAGGGCGTTCCGGTGCTTTGTAAACACGCACCGTCGGGCTTTACACTACAAGTTTTGCTGATTACCGCAAAAGCTTTCCGTTACAATCCCTAACGCAACACAAAGCAATTTTGTACATTTAAAAACTAAAAAATTACTTCATGACTACAAGAAAACAAGGACAAATAATATTTACTGTCATTGGGATATTGCTTTCACTAATTTGGTTAATTACCGATATAAGTTGGCAGCCTATAATAATTTTAATTGGACTAATTGCTTTATTATTTTCTTTACTATACTCTGACAAAATAAAGTTTAATAAAAATAAGGCCAAAAGAATTACATTAATGATTGCAGTATCGTATTTCATAATAGGTAATTTTGTTGGATATTTTGTTTCAATTCAAGCAATTAAATTCGATAGTATATTATCTTACATTTTTGTGCCTTATACATTTAATTGGTTTTTATCTGCTTTCGCCGGAGGAGATATGTTGACGATTGTATTTGAAGTTATGGCATTTGTACTTTCGTTATTTATTTTTTTCCCCATTGGCCTGTACTTTTCAAAGCCAACAAAAATATAAACTCCACCCTTGCGGGTGTTATCACCCACAAGCAAACTATCTATCCTCTTTTTTAGCAGCCCACACAAGGGCAATAACCCAGCCTAAAAAAGTCCAGCCAAGTAAAAGGTTAAGCAAAAACACTTGCAACGCAAACGATTTTTTGCCAACTACAATACTGGGTAAAAAATAAATGGCTAGCCCTAAAACTAGCATTATTAAAAATCCTTCCATGTTTATTTTATCAGTTTTCATTTTTAGCAGCCCATATAAGGGCAATAATCCAACCCAAAACAGTCCAGCCAAGTAAAAAGTTTAGTAAAAACACCTGCATCACAAACGTTTTTTTCCAAGCCACAACCGTAGGTAAAAAGTAAAGAAAAAACAATAATGCGCTTCCCGCAGCCATACTGATATCCATAGTACTTATTTTTTATTATCTATCCTCTTTTTTAGCAGCCCACACAAGCGCAATAACCCAACCTAAAAAAGTCCAGCCCAAAAAAAGGTTAAGCAAAAAAACTTGCATGGCAAACGTTTTTTTGCCAACTACTATAGTAGGTAAAAAATAAATAAGTAGTACTACAAGTATTAATAAAATCTCCATGCTTATTTACTCGTTACAATTTTCCTAACCTCACGTTGCCCGCCAACATAAGTTTTAACCTCAATAGTAACACCATCAGGTTCTTTTACAGACTGCCCAAGTAAATTATAATATTGCGTGCTCAGTAAATCTTCTTGGCTGTTGTAATGCTCTATAGCATAGGTGCAGTTGTTTACTGTTAGGTTTACCGCACGAAAACCGGTAGAAGATGGAGTGTATATTTTATGAGTACCAACAGTTAAATCAGAAGTATAAATTATTATAGATACAATAAAATTACTATCTACCCATGCTGATAGGTAATATTTTTATTAAAACTGCTTAAGCTATCCTTTATTGGAGCGTTATTTGTGGCGCCCCAAGTGCCTGTAAAATGGGCATAAAACTTAACAGTTTCATTATAGCAAATCACGTTGGGTCTTATACTATCAATTTCTGCATTTGGTATTTGAGCAAAACAATTTACTGAAATAAAAAGCAATAAAGAAATTGTAAAATTTTTCATATAGCAAATGTATGAAAAAATAAATTTGAATTATACTTTTTAATAAGGAGCAATATCAAATGTTAAACCTACTGCATTGTATTTATTTACCTCGTTTATAATTACTTGCTGGTAAATTGAGAGCCCACCTAAAGGAGTTATTAATTCACCAGGCACCCAAATAGTATAATTATTTGAGCCTAAACTGCTAAGTGCTTTGGGGTGATAATTAAATTTTGTAGAGCTTTTTGTTTTTACGTATGAGCTTACAGCATTGTTTCTGCCTAACCAGGCAATGCGTGGTAAACTTGGGTTAGTTACTATATATATGTTTCCTGCAATAGAATTATAAGGCGGATAAATGCTACTAATAGTATTAAAGCGTCTATTCAAAATAAATTCTAACTCCATTGTTTGGCAATTGTAATTTAATCGCTCGCTTAAGCCAATATTGTCATTTGCTATTTTATACCAATAATTAATATTAGTTGGTAAATTACCCGAACCCGAAACAGTATTTATATACTCGTAGGATGCGATGCCATAGGTTACTCTATCACCAAAATTATAAGTCGTTCCACTTGCATAAGCAGCATAAGTTAAATTGCCTAAATAATTATTTGATATATCGTTTTGCAGTTTTTGTGTCGGACTTAAATAAGCTAATAACAAAGCCATAAATTTTGGCTGCCGCAAAATAGGCACGTTTATATCCGCCGCTTTTTGGTTGGTATCTATAGTAATTAAATCAGGCAGATTGATATTGTATTTTTGCACCCCAGTTGTTTGGTGATGGTTCTTGTATCGCATATCCGGCAGCTAAAATATGACTGCGATTATTAAAACCTGATAATGCGTTTAAATTATAAACGGTGGTTGCATCTGCAAAAATCGCTTATTCAAATATAAAAATAATTCGTCATATATGGCGATATAATTTTGGCCTTTACGCCGACTTTTGAGTATGTCGAAAGAAAAGGATGTACTCGTTAAATTAGCAGATAATATTGGTAAGCGGGCTAAAGTAAAATTTAAATCAAATGTTGAGTTTGCCAATGTATGCGATTTAAACGAAAGTACCATTCGTCGTATTTTACAGGGGCAACAAAATATATCCATAAAAGCCCTAAAGCGCATCTGCGAAGCTTTGGAAATTAAAATGTCAGACCTCCTAAAAGAAACAGGTAATTAATTAGTGCTATATAACATGAGTGACCAAATCCCAAAATCGATAAAAATTTTAAAAGCATTATTAATTATTAGACTTAGTTTAATAGCATTACTTATTGTTGCCTTTATTGTAGTTCAGGATACCGACCCCTCACAACATAGTTTTGCATCGGGTTTAAAGCAAGGCATAGCCGCAAGGTTTGAAATAGGCTCGTTAGGCAGTGCAGAGCAAATTGGTTATATTTTTGGCAGACTCTCTTTTGCTATATTTTTTACCATGGCTATACTTGCCTATATTAAAACTAGGCAATTTAAAATTGTTTTAACTATTGTAATTATTGATTTGGTTTTTGGTTTTGGTAATGGTTTTCCAATTTTTCAAATAATTATTTTAATAATTGTCTTAGGCCAGTCGGCAAAAAACTATTTAAAAAACATACCGCAACAAAATACCGAACCAGACACTCCTTAGCAAATTTATCTTTTACCAACCGCACAAGCCACCGCACCCCTAAACAAACAACCAATTAATTTTAAAATTATATTTGCCTTGCTTTTAATAATGCAATAAAAATGGCATTCGACCCAAGTAACCCTGTTGTTAAACTATGTCTTCAGGCAATGGACATGGAGGCAAATAACAAACCCCAGGAAGCAAGCAAATTATTTATGCAGGCATGGCACAAGGCCACCGCCGATTTCGAAAAATTTATTGCCGCTTATTATGTAAGCCGCCATCAAAGCAACACTGCCAATAAATTAAAATGGATAGAAACAACCTTGCAGCTTGCCTTAAAAATAAATGATGATTCTGTTCATAGTGCTTTACCTGCGCTGTATGTAGACCGCGCCAAATGTTATGAAGAGTTGGGCAACCACCAAGAAGCAAAAATTAATTACGAATTAGCAGCATCGCCCGCCGCCGCGCCAAGCGATAAAGGTCCTTTTTATCATGGCACAAAAGCAGCCTTGCAAATTGGCGATTTATTAACGGTAGGGGCAAAATCTAACTACAAAGCCAACCTGGTAATGAATCACATTTATTTTACCGCACTGGTTAATGGTGCAGGGCTTGCCGCCGCACTTGCCAAAGGCGATGGCGCCGAACATGTTTATATTGTTGAACCAACCGGCAGTTTTGAAAACGACCCCAACGTTACCGATAAAAAATTTCCGGGTAACCCAACACGTTCCTATCGCACCACAGCATCCTTAAAAATAATTGGCGAAGTAACTGAGTGGCTAAAACAAACACCCGAGCAAATTCAACAATGGCGTCAAAAACTAGCCAACAACAAAGGCGAAATTATTAATTAATTTAAGGCCGCATTTTGCGTGCTTAAAACACTTTGTTTCAAGCCAGTAAAGCTCAGTCAACTTTTCAGAAAAACAAAAAACTGCTTATTGTAAAGTAATTGTTATGCTAAGCCTGCAACTCTTTTAACCAAGTGTAAAATATTTACCCCAAAAAACAACCAAGTAATTAATTTGTATCTTTGGTTTGCTAAATTTATTTCATGAAAAATTCATTACTTATTATTGGCCTGGTAATTACGTTGTTTGCTTGTAAAAAATCAAGCAGCACATCAACACAAACTACCACTACGCCACCGGCGGCTACAACATCGCAAATACAAATGGTCATTTACTCTCCGGTGTTTCCTTATCAATATTTATATACTACTGCTGCACAAACAAATTTAAATGATAGCACTGCAACACAAGGCGTAACAGTTACCTATACGGTTACTAACGGAAACAGACTGTACACAGCCTTAGCGCAAGATGTTGCATCAAACATAAATGCAACCACCGATAGCTTTAGAGTTACCGTATATATAAACGGAGTAAGAAAATATTACAGTGCAGGCAAACATAGTGCCGAGGCACAGTTTCACCTGTAGTTTAAGGGGTAATTAGTTTAAGCAAACACGTACAAATTTATCCGGGGCAGGCGTCCACGAAAGGCGCGAACCTAAGTTTTGTTGGGCAGTATAGGTGGGCAGACAGTGCGCCGAACAAAACGCAGGTTGGCTTTTGTGGTGCCTTTTCTTTGCTTCGTTTCTTTGGGCATGCAAAGAAATGAAGGTGAAAGAACTTTCTTGTTTTTTAAATCCCTCATTAAAAACCATAAACAACATGCTGTGTAAAAACACCTGTTAACAATTTGACATAATAAAAATAAAGTTGTATATTAGATATATAATATATTTACTTCTGTTAAACCATGACCGAAGAAAAACTTACACCCGCCGACCGCAAATACATCCTCTACGATCTTAAAAACTCGTTCCTTGCCGGCTTTGGTTTTTTAGCAGCCGTACTGTTGTTTATGGCCATAACCCATTCGGGTTTTGCCTTGTTTGGTTTAAGTCACCATGCAAATTGGCTTAAGCGTATACTAATTACTTTTGGTTTTTGTTTTTTTATTGTTTGCATAGTAGCCGTATCGTACTACAACCATTATTTAGATTTAATAGCAGGCAAAAAAATTATACTAACCATAAACAAATATAAAATTGTAAGCAAAAAACACAACCACTATTTAGTATCCGATGTGCCAAACTACAAGCGCATACACATTGATGCCGACCATATACCCCACATTAACCGCAACCAACCCCTAAACATACAGTTAGCAAAACGCAGCCACCTAATACTTTTCATTTCTAACGGCGCCGATAATTATTTGCTCAAACCCACAGCTATAGCGGCTTAACCTAAGCCTTAAACCAAAAATTACTACATTTGGTTATTAAACGTTTAATAACACAAACATGAAAAAA
>Ga0210401_10002209_pt1 | contig 21690 bp, 15 predicted proteins | sample IncBWH32MmetaG_FD_150866 | JGI IMG/M metagenome (GOLD analysis project Ga0210401, IMG submission 150866) | Forest soil microbial communities from Barre Woods Harvard Forest LTER site, Petersham, Massachusetts, United States - Inc-BW-H-32-M | ecosystem: Environmental > Terrestrial > Soil >... | reverse complement strand
TTACGTGCAGATGCCGTTCGAGGCGCTGCTTGCGGTGACCGCGCAGGAAAGCGTGGCGCACGCTTGCGTCGTGATCGGCGAAGACCTCGGCACCGTGCCGGAAGGCTTTCGCGAGCAGATGGCCGATTGGGGCATCTGGTCCTATCTGGTGATGATGTTCGAGCGCGACGATCACGGCCGCTTTCGCGGCCTCGATCACTACACGGCAAACGCGCTCGTCACCTTCAATACCCACGACCTCTCGAGCTATGCGGGTTGGCGCTCCTTCAGCGATCTGAAGCTGAAGCGGTCGCTTGGGATCGATCCCGGCGAAAGCGACGATGCGCGTTGGCACGCGCTGGCCATGCTCAACGACGTGCTGCGGCACAACGGCATCGAACGCCACGATCTCAACGCGGTCGTGACCTTCCTGTCGCGGACCAAATCACGCCTGCTGGCGATATCGCTGGAAGATCTGCTCGGCGTGATCGACCAGCCCAATATCCCCGGCACCGTCAACGAACATCCGAACTGGCGGCAGCGGTTACCGCTCGCGATCGACGAATTTGCCGGCGCCATCGACATTGCCGCGTTCACGGCGGCGATCGAGGAACGCGCGCGCAAGGAGGATTGAGGGGGCAGGTACTTTCGAGGGGTGGAGCAGCGTTGTCCTGCAGGATAGAAGATTATGGGCTGATCGGCGATTGCGAGACCGCAGCGCTGGTCGGCCGTGACGGTTCGATCGATTGGCTGTGCTGGCCGGCGTTCGATTCCGATGCCTGTTTCGCCGCTTTGTTGGGCACGAACAGAAATGGCCGGTGGGTGATCAGGCCCGCCGAAGAGATCAAAAAATCCTCACGCCGCTACTGGGACAATTCGTTGATCCTGGAGACGAGATTTGAAACAGCAAACGGCACTGTCGCGCTGATCGATTTCATGCCGCCGCGCGGCGAGGCCTCCGACGTCGTCCGGCTGGTGCGCGGCGTTAAGGGTAAGGTGAAGCTGCAGATGCAGCTGGTGATCCGCTTCGGGTTTGGCATCGACATTCCCTGGGTCAGGCGAACCGAAGATGGCGCGCTACTGGCGATCGCCGGGCAGGACATGACCGTGCTGCGAACGCCGGTCGAGACCCGCGGCGAGGATCTGACCACGGTGGCAAATTTCGAGGTGAGCGAGGGTGGCACCGTTCCCTTTGTGCTGACCTATGGCTCGTCACATCTGCCGCTGCCGGAGCCGATCAACCCCGCGCTGGCCTTGCAGGAGACGGAGGATTTCTGGACCGAATGGTGCAGCCACTGCACCTATCAGGGCGAGCATCTCGATCTCGTGATGCGTTCCTTGATTACGCTGAAGGCGCTGACTTACGAGCCGACCGGCGGCATCGTCGCAGCGCCGACGACATCGCTGCCGGAGAAGCTCGGCGGCAGCAGAAACTGGGACTACCGCTTTTGCTGGCTGCGCGACGCCACATTTACGCTGCTGGCGCTGATGAACTCCGGCTACACCGAGGAAGCTTCCGCCTGGCATAACTGGCTGCTGCGCGCCGCGGCCGGCTGGCCTTCGAACATGCAGATCATGTACGGAATCATGGGCCAGCGGCGACTCCTTGAGTGGGAGGCTGACTGGTTGCCCGGTTACGAAGGCGCGCAACCGGTCCGGGTCGGCAATGCGGCGCACGCCCAGCTGCAGCTCGACGTCTATGGCGAGCTGATCGATGCGTTTCACCAGTCGCGCATGGCCGAGCTGAAACTCGATGACGAAACCTGGGCGCTGGAACGCGCGGTGATCGACCATCTCGCCGAAGTATGGGACCAGCCGGATCACGGCATCTGGGAGCGGCGCGGCGAGGGCAAGCATTATGTTTCGTCGAAAGTCATGACCTGGGTTGCGTTCGACCGCGGCATCAAGAGCGCGGAAAGGTTCGGATTTGACGCACCGCTCGATCGCTGGCGGATGTTGCGCGACGAGATCTGTGTTGACGTCTGCGAAAACGGCTTCGATCCCGAGCAGAATACATTCGTCGAATCCTATGGCTCCCAGTTGCTGGATGCCAGCATCCTGCTGATGCCTGCGGTGGGCTTCCTTCCCGCTTCCGACCCGCGCGTTCGCGGCACGATCGCGGCGATCGAGAAATACATGATGCGGGATGGATTCGTGCTGCGGCACGACCCGCGCGAAGTTTCCGATGAAAAGCAGCCGATCGAGGGTGCGTTTCTGGCATGCAGCCTGTGGCTTGCCGATGCCTATGTGCTCGCCGGCGAGGTCGCCAAAGCGCAAACATTGTTCGACCGCGTGGTTGGCGTCGCCAATGATCTCGGACTGCTCGCGGAGGAGTTCGATTCGGGTGAGGGGCGCCAGACCGGCAATTTCCCGCAGGCGCTGACGCATATCGCCTTGATCAACACCGCGCATAACCTCAGCGACGCCCGAAAGTCCGAAAAGCCGGCGATGCAGCGGTCGCAGTAGCGGGTCGCCACGGAACTTGCCGGCTCGAACGTTGTTGTTCCCGGACCATTGCTGGAGGGTTGCTGGATGACCCGCGGGTTCATGGCAGCGATTGTTTCGGGTTGGCTGATGCTTCCGGCCGCCGCAGCCGCCTTTGATGCGGGAGCGATCAACAACGCCGAATACCGTTCGAAGCCGGCAACCGGGGACAAGATCGACCCAGTGATCGTAAAGGCGCAGGTTCTTCTGGACCGTGCTCGATTTTCTCCCGGCGAAATCGACGGCAAGCTCGGAGAAAACGCGCAAAAAGCCCTAAGGGCCTTCGCCGAAACCAAGGGTCTCGCCGCGGACAAAGGGCTAACGGCTGAGCTTTGGACCATGCTAGTCGGGACCAGCCAGGACCCCGTCATCACCGAGTACACCATCTCCGAAAACGACGTGAAGGGTCCGTTTCTGAAAAAACTTCCCGCGAAAATGGAAGAAATGAAAAATCTCGAGGTGCTCGCTTACACGAGCCCGCGCGAAGCCATCGCCGAAAAATTCCATATGAGCGAAGGGCTCTTGATGGCTTTAAACCCCGACAAGAAATTCGATCGGGCCAGTGAGACCCTTCTCGTTGCCAACGTGCTCAGGCAAGCCAAATTGACGGTCGGCCGGATCGAAGTCGATAAGTCACGTCAGACGGTGAGGACGTTCGATCCGTCGGGCGCGCTGATAGCTTTTTTCCCCGCGACCGTCGGCAGTGAGGAGAAGCCAACGCCAAGCGGCAGTTTCAAGGTCATCTCCATCGATTCCAATCCGAACTACCGCTATAATCCCGAATATAAATTCAAGGGCGTCAAATCCAAAAAGGCCTTCACCATCAAGCCTGGCCCGAATAACCCGGTCGGAATGTACTGGATCGGGCTTTCAGCCGAGGGATACGGCATCCATGGCACGCCGGAGCCTTCAAAGGTCAGCAAGACGGAATCCCACGGTTGTGTTCGGCTGACGAACTGGGATGTCAGCCTCTTGGCTGGCAATATCAAGAAGGGAACGCCGGTCGTGTTCGTCGACGGACCGCAAGACGGCCGAAAGAGCTGAGCGACCGGCGCAAGAATGGGCCACCAACTACTCGGTGCCGTTATTCTTCAGGATCATCGCCACCGCGCCCGCAAAACCCTCGTCCTCGTTCGAGGCCGTCACATGCGTCGCCTCGCTCTTGACGTCGTCGGTCGCATTCCCCATCGCGATCGAAAGGCCGCTCCGTTTGAACATCGCGAGATCGTTCTGCATGTCGCCGATGGTGGCGACCGTCTCGGTCGCAATCTTGAGCCGCTTGGCGATCGCTTCCACGAACGTTCCCTTGTCATGGCCCGGCGGAGTGATGTCGAGGTAATAGGTTTGCGAGCGGACCGCGGTCGCTTGCGTGCCTATGGCCTGTTGCATTGCAGCTTCGCAACGCTTCAGCAACGTCGCGTCCGAGCTTGCCCCGACGATCTTGCAGGCGCTCGAAAGGTAGGGCGCGAAATCCGCAACGATCGTCGGATCATGCTTGATCGCGCGCTTTTCAAGCGGGACGTATTCGCCGTCGGGGTTGCGCGTCAGCCATTCCTCGTTGGTGAACAGCCAGATATCGACCCCGAATTCGTTGAGCACATCGAGGCTGCGCTGCGCCACCGGCGCGGGGATCAGGTGTTGCTCGATCGGCGTCAGCGCGGCATCGACAATCGAACTGCCGTTGAACGCGCCGACCGGCAGGATGATCGCCAACGGCTCGATCAGAAAGCCCATGCCGATGGTCGGCCGGCTGGAGACGATGGTGAAACCGATGCCGGCGTCATGCAACCGCCGCGCCGCCCCCTTGGCGCCTTCGGTCAAGGTCTTGTCCTTGGTCAATAACGTGCCGTCGACATCGGATACCACAAGCGCGATACGGGTCATGAATGCTTCCTGCGTGTGGCGCCGCGGCTGGCCGGATTAAGCTGGAGTTGACGTACGATGTCCTCGACAATGGTCTCGACGGAAGCGTCGATCGACACCGTCACCGGACGTTCGCTCGCCTCCGGCGGCTCCAGCGTCTTGAATTGGCTGTCGAGAAGCCCCGCTGGCATGAAGTGTCCCTTGCGCCTGGCGAGCCGGTCCGCGATCAATGCTTGCGTACCCCTGAGGAAGACGATGCGGACGTCGCGCCGTCCATGCACCAGAACATCGCGGTAGGCGTGCCTCAACGCAGAGCAGGCGATCACCGCGCGCTTGCCCGCCTTGCAGACCCGGTCGATCTCGTCGGCGATGGCCTGCAACCAGGGCCAGCGATCTTCGTCGGTCAAGGGGTGGCCGGCGCGCATCTTGGCGACGTTGCTTGCGGGGTGAAAGCTGTCGCCGTCCTCGAAAACCCAGCCGAGCCGCTCGGCCAGCTTTTCCGCGATCGTGCTTTTGCCGGAGCCGGAGACACCCATCACGACCAGCGCGCACGGTATTTCCTTCTCGTCAGCCACGAAAGTTCTCCGGGAGCGCGGCCGCGTCCACCAGCCAGATGGTCTCGCCGATGGAGTGCGCGCGGGCGGCCGGCAGGCTCTCGCCATCGATCACGCGCGTCAAGATCGCGCGCTTGTCTGGTCCTGCGACCTCGAACAGCATTTCGCGGCAGGAGGCGAGCGCGGGCAAGGTCAGCGTCACCCGCGGCACCAGGGGTGCGACATGCGCCTCTCGCACGCCGACGACCCAGCGCTCGGTTTCTACGGCTGCCGGGTAATCCGGAAAGATCGACGCGGTATGGCCGTCGGGCCCGACCCCCATCAACACGACATCGAACAGCGGCCGGCCATCGTCCAGCCGCTCCGCGCCATAGAACAATCTGAGCTCGCGCTGATAGCGTTCGGCGCTCTCTTCGGGCCTGCCGGTATCGGTCGGGATCGGATGGATATGGGAGGCGGGCGCAAAGCGATCGAGAAAGATGCCGCGCGCCATCGCCATGTTGTTCAGCGGATCGCTCGCCGGGACAAGGCGCTCGTCGCCGATGAACCAGTGGGTGCGGTCCCAGGGAATTCGGCCGCGATAGGGTTCGGTCGCGAGCAACTCATAGAGTTTTTTCGGGCTCGACCCGCCGGCGAGACACATCGCGATACGGCCAGTGTTCGCGGCGATCCTTGCCAGGATACGATCCGCAGCCGTTTTGGCGAGCGTTACCGGATCGGGGACGGTGATGATCTTGCGATGATCGCCTGTGTCCATCTCAAAGCTTTCGCCAGCTCCGTCCGTCGCGCTTCAATAGCTCATCTGCGCAGGCGGGACCTTCGCTGCCGGCCTTGTAGTATTCGAGTCCGTTGGCACCGGCCTTGTTCCAGGCATCGAGGAACGGCTGCACCGCCTGCCAGCCAGCCTCCACGCTGTCGGCACGCTGAAACAGAATGTTGTCCCCGATCATGCAGTCATAGATCAGCGTCTCATAACCGGTCGCGGGCTCGACCTTGAAGTAGTCCTTGTAGCGGAATTTCATCTCGACGCCGTCGATCGTGATCGCAGGTCCCGGCACCTTGGTATTGAATTGCAGGGTGATGCCTTCGGTGGGTTCGATGCTGATGACGAGATAGTTCTGCGACAGCCGGTCGACCGGTGTGCAGGCGAACATCTTGAACGGCACTTCCTTGAACTTGATCGCGACTTCGGTGCGCTTGAGACCCAACGCCTTGCCGGTGCGCAAATAGAAGGGAACGCCGGCCCAGCGCCAATTGTCGATGGCGAGCTTCAGCGCAACAAAGGTTTCCGTGGTGCTGTCAGGCTTGACGTCCGCCGTCTTGTGGTAGTCCGGCATCTCGACGCCGTCGATGATGCCGCCCTGATACTGGCTGCGCACCGAATTCATCAGCGCATCGGCCTCGCTCTGGGTCTGGATCGCCGCCAGCACCTCGGCCTTTTCCGAGCGCACCGTATGTGCGTCGAACCGGGCCGGCGGCTCCATCGCGACCAGCGATAACAGCTGGAACAGATGGTTCGGCACCATGTCGCGCAGCGCGCCGGTTGAATCATAGAAGCTGCCGCGGTGCCCGACGCCGAGTTTTTCGTCGACAGTGATCTGCACGTGATCGATGTGATTGCGGTTCCAGATCGGCTCGAACATGCCATTGGCGAAACGCAGCACCAGGATATTCTGCACCGTCTCCTTGCCGAGATAGTGATCGATCCGATAGATTTGGTGCTCGTCGAGGATGTTCAGGAGTTCGCCGTTCAGCGCTCTGGCGGAAGCCAGATCGGTCCCGAACGGCTTTTCCACCACCAGCCGGCGCCAGGCGCCGTTTTTTTCCTTCAGCAAGCCGGTGCGGCCGAGCTCGCGGGCGATCGGCGCGAAGGCGCCTGGCGGCGTGGCGAGATAGAACAGCCGGTTGCCGCCGGTATCCTGCGCGCATTCGAGTTCGTCGAGTTGCGCTCGCATCGCATCGAACGAGGCCGGATCCTTGGGGTCGGCCTCGACGCAGCTGACGCAGTCGAGCAGGCGTTTGGCAACAGTGTCGTCCACCGGGCGCGTCGCGAACTGGCGCAGGCCCTTCATCAGGCTGTCGCGCAATTCGTCGTTCGACATGCCGTTGCGGGCAACACCGACCACGCAGAATTTGCCGGGCAAGAGATCGGCCGCGGCGAGATTGTAGAGTGAAGGGATGACCAGCCGATGCGCGAGGTCGCCGGTGACGCCGAAAATGACGAAGGCGCTAGCGTCGGGTTTTCTCTGGGCAACTTGACCGTCGGGCATCCGCATCACGCCTTTGGCTTTGCAGCACTCTGCGCCGGCTCGCGGTGGCCGCCAAAGCCTGCGCGCATTGCGGACAGAATTTTCTCCGCGAAGGTATGCTCTTTGCGCGAGCGGAAGCGCGCAAACAGCGCCGCGGTCAGCACTTCGGCAGGGATGGCTTCCTCGATGGCGGCGTTCACGGTCCAGCGGCCTTCGCCGGAATCTTCCACAAACCCCGAAAAACGATCGAGCGCATGATTTTCCGCGAGCGCGGACGCGGTCAGATCGAGCAGCCATGATGGGATCACGCTGCCGCGCCGCCACACCTCGGCGATGTCGGCGATGTCGAGGTCAAAGCGATGTTCCACCGGCAACGCCTCGATATTGGCGTTCTTCAGGATGTCGAACCCTTCGGCATAGGCCTGCATCAGGCCGTATTCGATGCCGTTATGGATCATCTTGACGAAGTGTCCGGCGCCGACCGGACCGGCATGGATATAGCCCTGCTCGATCCGGGCATCGCGTCCCTCGCGCCCGGGGGTGCGCGGGATATCGCCGATGCCGGGCGCAAGTGCTGCGAAGATAGGATCGAGCCAATCGACCACCGCCTTGTCGCCGCCGATCATCATGCAATAGCCGCGCTCGATGCCCCAGACACCGCCCGAGGTGCCGACATCGACATAGTGAATGCCGCGCTCTTTCAGCGCCCTGCCGCGGCGGACGTCGTCCTGCCAGAATGTATTGCCGCCGTCGATGATGACGTCGCCTGCTTGCATCAGTTTGGCGAGCGCCTCGATCGTCGCTTCGGTGATTTTGCCTGCCGGCAACATCACCCAGGCGGTGCGCGGCTTTTCGAGTTTTGCGACGAAATCTTCCAGCGCTTTGGCGCCGGCCGCGCCGTCGGCGGCGAGCGCTGCCACCGCCTTTTCGTCCTTGTCGTAGACCACGGCCGAATGGCCTGATTTCATCAGCCGGCGGACGATGTTGCCGCCCATTCGCCCCAAGCCGATCATGCCAAGCTGCATTTTTATTCCTTATTTATCTTGAGCACAGATCTGATCGGAAAACCGGTGTCCACCCATCGGGTCGTAGCCCGAGGGCATGCTTTTCAGGATCATGCTCTAGTCTAAAGCCTCGGTGATCGCCTCATCGAGCATCTTCAGTCCCGATGCGAGATCGCCTTTCAGATGCACGCGCAGCGCGCGCCGGCCGCGTTCGGTCAGCACGTCGAAATCGCCGCGCGCCTGCGCCGCCTTGATCACGCCGAAGCTCGCCTTCTGGCCGGGGACGGCGAGGTCTTTGGCGTCGTCGGCGGTGATCTGCAGAAACACCCCGCTGTCCGGCCCGCCTTTGTAGGCCTGGCCGGTGGAATGCAGGAAGCGCGGTCCGAATTCGGCGCAGGTGGCGACATGGCGCCTGTCGCGAACCTTGAGCCGCATGTCCTGCAGCGCGCCGATATGCGCATCGTCACGCGCGATATAGGCAAGCAGCGCCACATAATCGTCCGCACCGGAGCGGCCGAGATGGGCCCTCATCCAGGAGCGGAGATCGCCATCGGCTCCCGCCTTGCGCAAGTCGGCGGCGTTGTGGTCGTCGGTATAGAGATCGGCCTCGCGAGATGCCATCACCGGCCTTTCGGCCGGCAGCGCACCGGTTTTTTCGAACGCCGCGGTCAATTCTCGAGTCTTGACCTTGGCGTCCTCGACGTCGGGCTGGTTGAAAGGATTGATGCCGAGGATCGAGCCTGCGATCGCGGTCGCCATCTCGAAGCGAAAGAATTCCTGGCCGAGATGATCGATCGACCGCATCACGATGCGGACGACGGGATGGCCGGCTCTCTCCAGCGCGTCGAGCTTTTCGTCATGCGCGCGGTCGTTGTCGCCGTCGGTGCGGATATCGATGAAGAAGCGATCGTTGCCGTAGATTTCCGGATCGGCGAGGGGCTCGCCATCGATCGGAATCAGGCCCTTGCCCTGCTTGCCGGTGGATTCAGCGATCAGCTGCTCGGCCCAAGCGCCGAAATCGGCAATCTTGTTCGAAGCCGAGATCGTCACCTTGTCGCGGCCTTCGAGCCCGGCAACGCCCATCGCAAGCCCGAGCTGCACGCCCGGATTTTCATGCGGCGGCACATCTGCGCCGCAGGAGCGGACCATGGCAAGCGTGTGCTTGATCAGGGTGCGAACGTCGATGCCTGCGGCCGCGGCCGGAACCAGTCCGAACGGCGACAGCACGGAGTAACGGCCGCCGATACTGGGCTCGCCGTGGAAGATCCGCGCAAACCCCTGTTTGGCGGCAATTTTCTCCAGCGACGAGCCGGGATCGGTCACGGCGACGAAACGATGCCCGGCGTTGTCGGCACCGATGGCGGCTGCGACGCGATCGAAGAAATAGTCCTTCATCGCGTTAGGCTCGGTGGTGCCGCCGGATTTGCTGGAGACGATGAACAGCGTTCTGGCGATGTCGACCGCGGATTCCATCGACCGCACCTGCGCAGGGTCGGTTGAATCGAGAACATGCAATTTCGGAAAACCGGATTTCTTGGCAAAAGTCTCCGCCAGCACTTCGGGACCGAGGCTCGAGCCGCCCATGCCAAGCACCACGGCGTCGGTGAAGTTCTGCCGCTTCACGCGCTGCGCAAAGTCCTCGTAGTCGGCAATGTCGGCGCGGGCGGGGCCGTCCAGCCAGCCCAGCCACTTGTCCTCGTCGGTGCCGGTCCAGACCGATTTATCGCGCCGCCAGAGCCGGCGTATTTTGGCGGACGCGCGCCATTCCTCGGTCGCGCTGTCGACCGCCTTGCCGATGTGGTTTCCGAGCTTCAGCGCCTGGCGGTCGAGACCGCCGCCGAGCACGGTTGCGCGCTTGTGGGCAACCGCGCCGTAAAGCTTGTCGGCGGCGTCGGCAAATAGCTTGACCCCGTCCTTGACCAGCTCGGCCGTGATGGCGTCGAGCGAGATGCCGGACCTCTCGAATTCTTCCAGCACACTTCTCGCGTCCTCGATATTCTCCTCCAGGCTGTCGCGCGGCTTGCCATGATCGCGGAACGCATCCAGCGTCGCCGGCGGCACGGTATTGATGGTGTTGGGACCGATCAGCTCTTCGACATAGAGCACGTCGCTATAGTCCTTGTTCTTGGTACCGGTTGAGGCCCATAGCAGGCGTTGCGGTTTTGCCCCCTTTGCCTTGAGCTTTTCCCAACGCGGCCCCGAAAACAGACGCTTGTACTCCTGATAGGCGAGTTTTGCGTTTGCGATGGCGACCTTGCCCTTTAGCGCGGCCAGGCGCTCCTTCTCGGTCGGATCGTTGGCTTTTGCGATCTTCTCGTCGAGCTGCTTGTCGACCATGGTATCGATGCGGCTGACGAAGAAGCTCGCGACACTCGCGACATGGGAGGGATCGCCGCCCTTGGCGACATATTTTTCCAGGCCCGAAAGGTAGGCCTCCGCAACCTGCAGATAGACGTCTTGCGAGAACAGCAGCGTGATATTGATGCTGATGCCTTCGCCGATCAGATGCTGGATCGCCGGCAGGCCCTCCGGCGTCGCCGGCACCTTGACCATCAGGTTCTTGCGCTTGACGTCCTTCCAGAGCCGCTCGGCCTCAGCGATCGTGCCGTTGGTGTCCGTCGCCAAATAGGGCGACACTTCCAGGCTCACGAAGCCGTCCGCGCCCTCGAGGTGGTCATAGACCGGCCGCAACACGTCGGCCGCATGCTGGATGTCTTCGACAGCGAGATGTTCGAACAGTTCGGAGACCGGGCGATCGCCGCTCTTCAAGGCGAGGCCGATCGCCCCGTCATATTCGTCGGAACTGCCGATCGCCTTTTCGAAGATCGATGGGTTCGAGGTGACGCCTTTGACGCCGTCGGTATCGATCAGCTTTTTCAGCTCACCCTTGGCGACGAAGCCGCGGGCCAGGAAATCCAGCCAGACCGATTGGCCGTGGTGTTCGAGTGCTTTGACGGGATTCATGGTGCCTGTCTTTTTGTTTGAGCCCGCCCAATCGAAGATTCCAGCATCCGGCGGGACGGTTGAGGATGTCAACACGCCGGTTGCAGGGGCGCGGCGAAGGAAATATGCGCACGCTCAAGGGGAAACGCCATTCACGACATATCGATCCAGCGTGCGCCGGTCCATCGGCTGAGGCCCGACCGGATCGATGGTTCCCGGGCCATGATAGCCGCCCGGCCTGTTCGGAAATACGACCAATTGACAGCAAGTTAATGTCTTCCAACTGGCGCGAATCACTTAAGATTCAGGCCAAGATCGTTCGATTGGTGAGGAAGAGGAGGCGCGGGGACCCCGGACCATGAATCCTGACACGCCTGACGAAGTCGAGATCGGGTATTCGAGTTCGCGGATGCTGCCCCTCGTCGCGCTGGCGGCCACCATGACGCTGCTCAGCGTAAGCGTCGCCTTCGATTGGTTCGGCAACGGCGGCATCAGCCGCTACTACGCGCTGGCCGGCTATGCCGGCCTGTTCGGTCTCGGAGCCGCGACCTGCAGGCTGATCTGGCTGCTGTCGGCCGCGAAGGGCCCGGTCCTCCTGATCGGCCGCTACGGCATTCGCGATCTGCGCGTTGCGAATGAGTTCATCCTCTGGGATTCGATTGCTGAGGTTTCTGCTTGCGAGTATCGCCGGCGAAAATTCATCATGCTGAAGATAACGCCGGCGCTGGAGCAGCAGCTTTTCACCGCCAAAGCGATGCAAGCCATGTTGCATGCCAACAGGGCGATGGGACTAGACGGCATCGCCATCGGCGCCGGCGGATTGACCGCAGATTTCGGCAGGCTGTTCGACGCCTGCACCGCCTATCACATGGTTGCGAAGCGGGCTGGCGCGGCGCGCGAGCAGAAAGACATCGCGCCGGAGCAATGGAATTCGTGCGTTGCCTGAAAAGTGATGTGCAGTCGGGGGCCGGTTCCGTTGTTTCGCCGGCCCGGTTCCATACCTTAAAGTGATGTTGCGGCACGGCTACATCTTTGAAAAATCCGAACCCGCGCTGCGTTTTAGCCTAGGAATCGAGCAAACTGCCTGTTCGTAACTCACTCAGTGCCTGGATTGTGCGTTGCGCCAAAGAGTCGGTCGAGTGTCCAATCTGGGCAATGAGATTACGTTGATTCGAGATAGGATACGGAGCCAAAGCTCCGGTGGCTTGGGACCGACGATCAGTCTGGGCGTTGAGTCCGATCAGATGCGGAGAGAGGTCATGTACAACGATTCTCTGTTCAATGCTTTCGCCCGGTCGTTCGAGGCTCGAAGCCAGAGCGACATCTCGATGGCGGAATATCTTGAATCGTGCCGAAGCGATCCAATGCGATATGCCAACGCGGCTGAACGACTATTGGCGGCGATCGGTGAGCCCCAGATGATCGACACGGCCAAGGACCCTCGCCTTGGCCGTATCTTTTTGAACCGCACGATGCGCACCTATCCGGCCTTCGCCGGCTTCTATGGCATGGAGGAAACGATCGAGCGCATCGTCGGCTTCTTCCGCCATGCGGCCCAGGGGCTCGAGGAGCGCAAGCAGATCCTCTATCTGCTTGGCCCGGTGGGCGGCGGCAAGTCGTCATTGGCCGAGCGGCTGAAGTCGCTGATGGAAGTCCATCCGATCTATGTGCTGAAGGCGGGCGACGAACTCAGTCCGGTGTTCGAGGGCCCGCTCAGCCTGTTCGATCCGGAGCAGCTGGGCCCGATGATCGAAGAGAAGTACGGCATTCCGCGCCGGCGTTTGAGCGGACTCATGAGTCCGTGGTGCTACAAGCGGCTCGAAGCCTTCGGCGGCGATATTTCGCGTTTCCGCGTCGCCAAGATCCAACCCTCGCGGCTGCGGCAGATCGCGGTTGCGAAAACCGAACCCGGTGACGAGAACAATCAGGATATCTCCTCGCTGGTCGGCAAGGTCGACATCCGCAAGCTCGAGACATTCGCCCAGAACGACCCCGATGCCTACAGCTATTCCGGCGGCTTGAACCGCGCCAACCAGGGCATTCTCGAATTCGTCGAGATGTTCAAGGCGCCGATCAAGATGCTGCACCCGCTCTTAACGGCGACGCAGGAAAGCAATTACATCGGCACCGAGAATATCGGCGCCATCCCCTTTACCGGCGTCGTTCTCGCGCATTCGAACGAGGCCGAATGGCAGAGCTTCAAGGCCAATAAGAACAATGAAGCCTTCATCGATCGCATCTGCGTCATCAAGGTGCCCTACTGCCTGCGGGTCACCGAGGAGCAGAAGATCTATGAGAAGCTCATTTCCGGATCCGAGCTTGCGAGCGCGCCCTGTGCACCGTCGACGCTCGAGACATTGGCGCGCTTTTCGGTCATGTCGCGCTTGCGCAAGCACGAGAACTCGACGGTGTTTGCGAAAATGCGGGTGTATGACGGCGAAAGCCTGAAAGAGTCCGATCCGAAGGCGCGCAGCGTTCAGGAATACAAGGAGGCCGCCGGCGTCGACGAAGGCATGGACGGCGCTTCGACGCGCTTCGCGTTCAAGGTTCTCGCCGCAACCTACAATCATGACACCGCGGAGCTTGGCGCAGATCCCGTCCATCTGATGTATACGCTTGAGCAGGCGATCCGTCGCGAGCAGCTCTCCGACGAAATCGAAAAGCGCTACCTCGAATTCATCAAGGCCGATCTGGTGCCACGCTACGCCGAATTCATCGGCAACGAGATTCAGAAAGCCTATCTGGAATCCTATTCCGATTACGGCCAGAACCTGTTCGATCGCTACGTCGACTATGCCGATGCCTGGATCGAGGACCAGGACTTCAAGGACCCCGACACCGGCCAGATGCTGGATCGTGAGCTTCTCAATCAGGAGCTTACCAAGATCGAGAAGCCGGCGGGCATCGCCAACCCGAAGGACTTCCGTAACGAAGTCGTGAAGTTCTCCTTGAGGTCGCGGGCCCAGAACAGCGGCAAGAATCCGGGCTGGACCAGTTACGAAAAGATACGCGAAGTCATCGAAAAGCGGATATTCTCCCAGGTCGAGGACCTGCTTCCGGTCATTTCGTTCGGTTCGAAGAAGGACGGCGATACCGAGAAGAAGCACGGCGAATTCGTCGAGCGAATGGTCGAGCGCGGCTACACCGAGCGTCAGGTACGCCGGCTCGTCGAATGGTATATGAGGGTGAAACAAGCCGGCTGAGGCGGATGGTACAGTGGTCAATCACATCGTTGATCGGCGCCTGAATCCAGGCAGCAAGAGCCTCGAGAACCGTCAGCGGTTCTTGCGGCGTGCCAAAGCGCTGGTTCAGGGTGCGGTCAAGAAATCTTCGCAGGACCGGGACATCAAGGATGTCATGGAAGGCGGCGAAGTCAGTATTCCGCTCGATGGCATGAACGAGCCGCGCTTTCGCCGCGAAGGCGGGACGCGCGACATGGTGCTTCCTGGAAACAAGAAGTTCATCGAAGGCGACATCCTGCCGCGTTCCGGCGAAAAAAGCGGCGGCAGGCCGCGCGATCCGGGTGAAGGCGACGGTGAAGATGCATTTCGCTTCGTTCTGAGCCGGGATGAGTTCGTCGACTTGTTCCTCGACGACCTGGAGCTGCCTGATCTTGCCAAGCGGAAATTGGCCGAAGCCGAAAGCGAGGGGATCCAACGGGCCGGCTATACGACCTCCGGTTCGCCCGCGAATATTTCGGTCAGCCGCACGGTGAGCCGCGCGCTGGCGCGGCGGGTGGCGTTGCGGCGGCCGCGGCTGGAAACGATCTTGGAGCTGGAAGCGGAGATTGCGGAAAGCGACGACGAAGCCCACCGCGCCGAGTTGATGGCCCAACTCGAGGCACTAAAGGCAAAGGCCCGGCGGATCCCGTTCATCGATCCGATCGATATCCGCTATCGCCGCTTCGAAAACGTGCCGAAGCCGGTGGCGCAGGCCGTCATGTTTTGCCTGATGGACGTTTCCGGCTCGATGTCCGAGCACATGAAGGATCTGGCCAAGCGTTTCTACATGCTGCTCTACGTGTTCCTGAAGCGGCGCTATCGCCACGTCGAAATCGTCTTCATCCGCCACACCGACCGGGCGGAAGAGGTCGATGAGGAAACCTTTTTTCGCGGACCGGCGTCGGGCGGCACGCTGGTATCGAGCGCCTTGCAGGCGATGCACGATATCGTCAGGTCGCGGTTTCGTCCCGCGGATTGGAACATCTATGCCGCCCAAGCCTCCGACGGCGATAACTCGATTTCCGACGGAGAGGTCGCAGGTCGGCTGCTGACGGACATGATCCTGCCGGTTAGTCAGTTCTTCGCCTATCTGGAGGTGGGCGAGACCGGCGGATACACGTTCGACATGCCGGATTCGGCGCTTTGGACGCTGTACGCGCGCCTGCGCGCCAATGGTGTGCCGTTGTCGATGCGCAAGGTCAGCGAGCGCAGCGAGATCTTTCCGGTCTTCCACGATCTGTTCCATCGCCGCGGAAAGCAGGAGAAGACCGCGCCATGACCGCGCCGGCAGAGCGGCTGTTCCAGGGGGCGGATTGGGATTTTCTGACCTTGCAGCGTATCCACGACGCCTGCGAGGAGATTGCGCGATCCGAGCTGGGGCTTGATGTCTATCCCAACCAGATCGAGGTGATTACCGCCGAGCAGATGCTGGATGCATATTCTTCGGTCGGAATGCCGTTGTTCTACAAGCATTGGTCGTTCGGCAAGCACTTCGCATTTCACGAGGCATCCTACCGCAAGGGGCTGATGGGCCTCGCCTACGAGATCGTGATCAACTCTTCGCCGTGCATTTCCTATCTGATGGAGGAAAATACCGCAACCATGCAGGCGCTGGTGATCGCGCACGCGGCGTTCGGTCACAACCATTTCTTCAAGAACAATTATCTCTTCAAGCAATGGACGGATGCCGACGGCATTCTGGACTATCTCGAATTCGCCAAGACCTATGTAGCGCAGTGCGAGGAACGTCAGGGCCGGCTGGCGGTCGAGCAGACGCTCGATGCCGCGCACGCCCTGATGTCGCACGGGATCGACCGCTACCCCGGCAAAAGGACGCTCGACCTTCGGGCCGAGGAAAAGCGCGCCGGAAAGCGCCGCTTGCACGAGGAAGCCCAGTTCAACGATTTGTGGCGTACCACGGTTCCGACGGGGCGGGCCAAGAGCGACGCGACGCTGAACCTCGAGCGTCGCCGCAAATTGCTCGGGCTGCCGCAGGAAAATCTGTTGTATTTCCTCGAGAAGACCGCGCCGCGCCTGCAGCCCTGGCAACGCGAGGTGCTCCGGATCGTGCGTCACATCGCGCAGTACTTCTATCCGCAAAGCCAGACCAAGGTGATGAACGAAGGCACCGCGACCTACGTCCATTACCGCATCATGACCCGCCTGCACGAACAGGGGCGGATCTCCGACGGCAATTTCCTCGAATTCCTGCAGTCGCACACCAACGTCGTGTTCCAGCCGGAATTCGACGATCAGCGCTTCTCCGGCTTCAACCCCTATGCGCTCGGCTTTGCCATGATGCAGGACATCGAGCGCATCGTTTCCCGGCCTGACGATGAGGATCGCGAATGGTTTCCGGAAATCGCCGGCAACGGCGACGTGATGGGGGTATTGCGCGGCATCTGGGCCAACTATCGCGACGAAAGTTTTATCGGTCAGTTCCTCAGTCCGCGGCTGATGCGGCGGCTCCGCATGTTCCACCTGCACGACGATCCCGAGGAGCGCGCCGGCGTCAAGGTCGACGCCATCCACGATGATCGTGGTTTTCGGCGCATCCGCCGCGAACTGGCCAAACAATATGACGTAGGCTTCATCGACGCCAACATCGAGGTGGTCGATGTCGATCTTGCCGGCGATCGCCGGCTGATGTTGCGTCACGCCGTGGTCAAGGGAGCGCAGCTCAACGAGGCCGACGCAAGGCGCGTGCTGCAGCACCTGGCCGACCTCTGGAGCTATGACGTGTCGCTGGTCGAAGTCGACGCTGCCGACAAGGTTCTCAAGGAATACGTCGCAAACCCGCGCGCGATCCCGGCGGTCGCCTGAATGGCGAACTGGATGTAAATGAGCCGGACCTGACCTTGTCAGGAAGCTTCACGCTCGGCCGCCTCGAAAGGCCGGTCTGGATGCATGCGAAACGCGAATCCGGCGCCGAGCAGCAACAGGCAAATCGAACCGGCAAAGGGCAAGGTCCAGCTTCCGGTCTGGTCGATCAGGAAGCCAAACACCAGGGGCGAAATGATTCCGGCAACGCCGAAGCCGAAATTCATCATCCCGCTCGCCGATCCCGAGTAATTCGGCGCGATGTCCATTGGCACCGCCCAGATCGGCGCCACCACCAGCTCGACGAAAAAGAATGCCGCGGCGAGCGAGATCGCGGCGACGTTGACATCGTGAACCAGCATCACCGGAATCAGGAACACAAAGCCGCCGAGCATGCCGGCCACGATGACGTTGCGCCGCGCCGCGGTCCGCTTTCCCGTCCGGTGCAGGATCCTGTCGCTCACCACGCCCCCCAGGGTGTCGCCGATCACGCCGGCAAGGAATACGCCGGATGAATAGAACGCCGATTGCGTCAGGTTCTGGTGATAGTTCTGGTAGAAGAACGACGGGATCCAGCTCAGGAACAGCCACAGTGTCCAGCCGTAGCAAAAATCCACCGCGGTCACCGGCAGCATGCGGCGAAACAATCTGAGCCATGGCACCGTCTTGGCCGCACGGCTGCGGCCGCGCGCGGGAAGTGCGGCAAGTTCCTCTGATGTCAGCGGCGGCGCCGTCGGCACATCGCGGAAGTTCCACCACCAGATCAGGACCCAGATCAGACTGAACAGGGCGAGCACAACGAACGCCCCACGCCACGAGACAAGCCCGACCAGCGCGGCAATCAGGGGCGGCGTTACCGCGTTTCCGATCCGTGCGCAGGAGTGCGTGATGCCCTGGGCAAAACCCCAACTGCGCTCCGGCACCCAGGCCGCCATCGCGCGTGTCGCGGTGGGGAAGGTCGCGCCTTCGCCGATCCCAAGTGTCAGCCGCGCGGCGAACAGGCTCAAAAGTCCGCCGACCGCGCCGGTTGCTGCCGTTGCCGCGCACACGATAAGACCGCAGACGAACAGCGTCAGGCGGGCACCGAATTTGTCGCCGAAGTAGCCTCCGATCAGCTGGAACAGCGCATACGGATAGGCGAATGCCGTGAATGCCAACCCGAGCTCGGTATTGCTCAGGTTAAGGTCGGCCTTGATCAGTGGCGCGGCCGTCGAGATGTTGACCCGGTCCACATAGAGGATCAGGTACATCAGGCAAATGATCGTAAGGACCTTGCCGGAAACGCTGAAGCCGCGCATCAGACCGGCGCCGCGCTGCCCTTGATCTGGGTCCGGTGCATGACGCGGCGCGCCGACGCATCGAACGGATCGCGCCGGTGCATGGTACAGCGGTTATCCCACAGCACGAGATCGCCGACCCGCCAGGCATGTTCCCAGGCGAACTGCGGGCGTGCGACGAAGTCCCACAGTTCGTCGAGCAGCGCCTCGGACTGCGCAAGTTCGAGGCCTACCAGATACGCATTGCGCCGGCGCCCGAGATAGAGCATGCGCCGTCCGGTGTCGGGATGGGTGCAGACCAGCGGGTGCACGGCCCCCGGCGACGTCCGTGGATCGTCGGTCGCGGTGACGCCCTGGCGCAAATAGCCGCCGCTATTGTAGGTGCCGTCGTGCTTGATTTTCAGGTCGGCGATCCGGCGCTTCAACTGATCCGGCAGCGCCTGGTAGATCGCGTACATGCTGCAAAACGAGGTGTTGCCGCCGGCAGGCGGCACCTCGAGCGCGTACAGCATGCTCGCCATTGGTGGTACGTCGAGATAGGACATGTCGGTATGCCAAACCGCTTCACCGGCCCCCAGGCTGCCGATCGGCTCGCCATTCACCATCACGTTTGAAACGATGTAGATCTCGGGCAGCCCTTCGACGAAGCGCCTGCCGGTCTCCTGCACCGGCGCCCAGTCGAGATCGCCGAAGCGGCGGCTGAAGGCGATGAGATCCTGGTCACTGAGCGTCTGGCCGCGCAGCAAAATGACCTGATGGTCGTGCCAGGCGCGCTTGATTGCCGCGAACCGCGATGCGTCGAGATTTTTCAGGTCGACGCCGCGTATCTCAGCGCCCAGCGCAGCTTCGGTTGCAACGACGTCGATCGGCCGACCGCCGACGTCGCGTGCAATTTCGTTCTCGACGCCCAAAACCATAGGAACTCCCCGGCTGCATGGTCCATGCATGCCTACATTATCATCGCGCGGCGCGCCGGGGAATTGAAAGGTTACGGCACAAACAGGTGAACGCGCGTCACCACAGATAGGCCGGTCGGTAGCGCAACGGTCGCAATGAAGTTAAGTTTTCGCGATAGAGGGTGCTGTTGCGGCAGACACAGTTGATCACATGGCTTTACGCGTTCGAACATGTCAGCGAGCGGAATACCGGGAGGTTGGCGTCCATTCCAGATTTGGGTCTGGAGCCCCGGCGATAGCCGCCATGGCGGTGGCGGGCGTTTCGTGAACGGAGGCGCGGCCGAAGCCGGAAACGAAGCGGCTGCGCCGGTGCAGCGGGACCGTTTCATTCCACTGCGGAAGTCGGACATCATCGATGGGCTCATCGCCGAGGGCCGCCTTGATGCAGCCGGGCAGGCGAGGCTGAGGCAACTTGCCCGCATGCTCGGTGCGATTTTTCACTACCAATATTTCGAAGAGCTGGATCGGCTGCGCGAGGTCTATTTTCACTTCGACCCGGAGCTCGATCCGAAGGCTTGCGGTCCTACCAAGGACCTCGAAGCGGCTTACCGGGTCCTGAGCGAAGAATTCGCCCGTGTCCTCAGGGATGCCAACTTCATCGAGATCTCCCACGACGAGCTCACCCGCGCCTTTGCCGAGCGCGCCCGGGTGCGGGTGAAGATCAAGGCCCCGGTCGAGGACTATCGCTGCGTCCGCATGTTCCGCCGCGGTCACCACACCGAGACCATCGAGATTCCTGTCTGGTTCGGCCTGCGCCGGCGCCCGCTCAAGGTCGTGGTCTACGACGACGTCGTGATGATGGTTGCGACCAAGCCGGACGGCACGACGCGGGCCGATGCCCGCAAGGCACTCGTTGCCGCCAGGCCTGGCGGTCAGAAAATCCGCGGCGGCGCGGTGCTGTTCAAGTATTTTCGTCACATCGCCCGCGCCGATCTCAAGGCGCTGTTTCCGAATGTGCGCGTGGTGCGGAGCCTGTTGGACCATCTAACGCTGGGGATGCCGGCCGTGGTCGGCGGCGTGCCGATCCTGATCAAGCTTGCCTCGACCTTGACCGTGCTGTTTGTTGTCGCCGGCTTCTATCTCGGCCTCACCGGCACCGTCCACGACAACGACGTCGAGCAAGCGCTGGCCGCGCTCTCCGGCCTGTTCGCGCTCGCTGCCTTCGTGCTGCGGCAATGGGGAAATTTTCACCGCCAGTCGCTGATCCATCAGAAGCAGCTCACCGACAATATCTACTACCGCAACGTCAACAACAATTCCGGCATTTTCAACTATATCATCGGCGAGGCGGAAGAGCAGGATTGGAAGGAGGCACTCTTGGCCTATTACAGCCTGCTCACGGCAGACGCGCCGCTCGCGCGCGCGGCGCTTTACCCGCGCGTCGAGGAACTGTTGGCGCGCGTGTTCGGCATTTCAGCCGACTTCGAGATCGACGACGCGCTGGCGCGGTTGAGGCGCCTTGATCTTCTCCGCGAGACCGACGGTCGCCTGTCGGTGCTGCCGCTTGCCGACGCGCTGGCGCGGCTCGACGAGGAATGGAACGATTTTTTTGGGGCGGCCACGGCGAAGCCCGCGAGCTGAAGCGCGATAGCTTGAGGTCAAATCGCTATCGCGCTCTACCGCAGGCTGGCGTTGATCTTGTCGAGCGCGGCGGAGCCGGGGCACAGCGCTTTCTCATCGAGTGCGTTGAGCGGCGTTTCCACCGTGTCGAGATGCGAATGCAGGTCTTCGGAATCCGGATCGACGTAGAGCAGCCCGGTGACGATCTGGCCCTTGGCGGCATGCTTGGTCAGGAACGCCACGGCGCCGACGCGATCATGCGCGTCGTAGTCGGCGTCGAGCTTGCGCAGCGCGAGCTTGGTTCCGTCATGTTGTTCGACCACCCGCACCGTGCCCGGCGCATAGTCGACGGTGATCGGTTCGCGGCCGGTGATCACGTCGAGGCGATTGACCGCGTCGTTGTGCTCGCGAACATAGTCGAAGCTCTTGGTCGAGCCGGCGTGGTTGTTGAAGGCGACGCAGGGGCTGATCACGTCGATGAAGGCGGCGCCCTTGTGCTGGATCGCGCCCGCGATCAACGGCACCAGCTGCGTCTTGTCGCCGGAGAAGCTGCGCGCCACGTAACTCGCGCCAAGCTGCAGCGCTATCGCCGTCAGGTCGATGGCGCTATCGGTATTCATCACGCCCTTCTTCGACCTCGAGCCGCGGTCGGCGGTCGCCGAGAACTGGCCCTTGGTGAGGCCGTAAACCCCGTTGTTCTCGACGATATAGGTCATGTTGACGCCGCGGCGGATCGCATGCGCGAACTGGCCGAAGACGAAGGAGGCGGAATCGCGGTCG
>Ga0210401_10002208_pt1 | contig 21717 bp, 15 predicted proteins | sample IncBWH32MmetaG_FD_150866 | JGI IMG/M metagenome (GOLD analysis project Ga0210401, IMG submission 150866) | Forest soil microbial communities from Barre Woods Harvard Forest LTER site, Petersham, Massachusetts, United States - Inc-BW-H-32-M | ecosystem: Environmental > Terrestrial > Soil >... | reverse complement strand
TTTCGAGCCTCTCTTAAACTTTTACCGTGCCCACGAGCGTCTCAGCGATATTGAGCCGATCATTCGCAAGGCGCTTGAATTGCAGGAAAGCGCACTGGGCTCAAAAGCTCCGCGCGTTGCTAAGACGATGATAAAACTCGCTGCCGTCTACGAAGAAGACGGTACAAACAACGAGGCCAAGTATTTGGAATCTGAGATGCTTTATGAGCGGGCAATCGAGATCGAGCAAATTAATATAGGGAAAGATCATCCGCAAATGCTCCGTGTACTCATACCCTATGCCACACTTCTTCGCAAAATGCACCAGGACGCAAAAGCCGCTCAAGTACAGTCACACATCGACGCAATCGATAGGCAGACACCAAAGTAGCGAGTCTCTCCGACTTAGTGTGCTCAGCAGGACGCCTGGCAAAGCCCAGTTTCCGGAAATCCCGTTTATCAGGACCGATCATGCCGCCCAGTTGAAAATGTATACTCCCGCAAAGCTGTTACTTTTGCGAAGAGTAGACGGTAACTGAAACGATGACCCTGCCAACTAAATTCGATTTGCCTCGTAATCTGGCGGAGAAAGCTGCCGCTTTCGTGGAATCGAGCTATGGCGTTACTCTCGTTACGCTAGTCTTGCGGAACGGCACACGAATTCCACATGTTCATGTAGCCTGGGGCAGGAACGTAATTAAGGCGTCCAGCCACGAGGATGATGCGTTGCTATCAGAACTGGAGCTATCAGAACTGGAGCTATCAGAACTGGAGCTATCAGAACTGGAGCTATCAGAACTGGAGCTATCAGAACTGGAGCTATCAGAACTGGAGCTATCAGAAATTGCCGACGTGCTCCCTGAGAATTGATTTTCCAGTTAGCGATAAGACCGTTTATCAGGAGTTACACCCCATTGGGAGTCCTTGATGCCGCCCCCGGCATAACGGTGTAACATCATTGCAAGATACCTAAGATGCGTCGCGCCACTTTGTTTGTAATCATTGCGTTCGCCCTGAGTTGCGGAGTGTGCGCGCAGACCCCACCCGGCGACTGTTCCAGAGTGGTTACAGAATCGAATCCGCAGATCCAGGACGTGCTAAAGGCTGCCTGTGTCCCGTTTCCTCAGCAGGCTTTCGTGGACACCGGGTTGCCCATAACGAGCTACGAAGTCTTCAATGGTCCTAGTCAATTTGTGCTTGCCTACTACCTGGTTAACGGCTCGGATCAACTGGAGCCACCGCTACGATTGCTGCGTTTCGACAAGCTGACCGGCAAATGGGACACAGCTGAGTTCTCCGATATCGAAACGGAAGCGGGGCTCGGCCTTCAGGCACCTTGCTTGGGCTCGGCAGTCGGCATTACGGAAGCTGGCGACATGCTCTACGTTGGTATCCACCTGAGCCCGTCCGCCGAATGTCTCCTAGTTCTATCTCATGACCTCAAACTCAAGAAAACGTTATACGGTTGGCCTGTTGCCAACTTTCCCTCAGGAGCGATCGTGCTCCAGAAAAGCATGGTGCACTTTGCTCCGACACATCCACTGGAGCTTGCCGTTTTTGACCCTGAAAGCGGTCGACTGACGCCAATCTATCCGCCTCAATCCGATCCGTTTCGAGCCGAGTATGTACGCCGCCTGCAGATGGAAATTTCGCCGTCTGATCGCTGTGAGGGCGAGAACTGCGAGGGAAACCCTCAGCGATTCGACAATGATTTCGCTTTCTCCTGCGTAGCCACCCGCTGCAAAGACCAGATCGTCACGAACGAAAAAACGGGGGCTTTGGCGTTCATTGCACAGTTCTCTCCGATCGGGTTCCTACGTTTCGATAAAGTGAAAGACTCGCCTGAGTGGAACGAACAGGTCGTTTATGTATATCGGATTTCCCCAGGGCCCATCCAGTACCGAGCATTCCGACCCACCGATATGAAAAAGCGTTTCGGCATTACGTCTCTCGACTCGCTATTGACTCCCGAATCGCTCGCTCGCGTACTCCAATAGCTGGGTTCTTCTGCCGTCTCGACCAGAATTGGCGAAGCGTCCGCCGCATGGGCGGCTTCGTTCAAGTCGGGTTATCGGAAAGTGACTTTTTGGCCCAATTCTCACTTAGCGAAAATCCCGTTTTTCGGGAGTTATCCAGACTCGCCCTCCGCAGACGTATAATCCCTCCGTGTCAGAAGGGCTCTCCGTCCGCCGTGGGACTTAAGGAAAACGTAGTCTCGACGGGGGGCGATTGCGTTAGCGACGGTGTTTTCACTCAATGCGAGGACGCGTATGTTACGAATCTTGAAAATCTTTCTCGCCGGATTCTGCATCCTCGTACTTGCTATCGTACTCCCTATCCTGGCATACGGTGGCTGGGCGGCTTGGGTCTTAAGCTATCCTCATGTTTCTCGGAATGAGGTATATGCCCACCAGGTGATGCAGGATCTTTCCCCAGACCATGTGATTAGCGTGTGTGGGAAACCCGCATCCGACGTTGTCGTTGACTACGGCGATAGGAAGTCCCGAATCTTGGTCTACCGCGACTTTGAAGCAAACTCTAGTCTCAAAGAGGGTCACTGGCAGTATGACTTCATGAAGGATGGGAATGAACCAATGCCCGATGCCCGGATGGTGAAACGATACGCGCCCATCAAACTGCCTTGCGAGCCGTGATACGGAAGTGCGGTGGAAAGCGTTACGGCAGTTAGATCTAACGATCTCACTTCGCTCACTCGGTAGGGACGGCCAGATTTGCTCTCATCCAGAAGGTGCGGCCTCTGGCTCTTGATCGCTAAGAACGAAGCTCCCACTACTCAGCCACGCAGGTAAGTCACGATAAGTCTTGTTATCGGAATCTGGCCGTCCGATTCATCGCCAAGATCGCCAGCCAGGTTCGCGCCTAGCCGGGCGGGTAGACCGTTTGAACAGAGTGGGAAGTAAGCTCCAGGCAACAGCCCCATCAAGAGGAGGAACAGGAAGTAGATTTAACGCGGCGATGGCTAAATTAAAGAAACCAAGGATGGCGAAGACAGCATTCACCGGCTCAAAGTGCGTGTAGCCGAATACCTCGACCCATGCAACCAGCGGGAGACCGACGAGTCCCTGCGCGACAACGCCAGCCCAGGCGATGGCGCAAGAGCCGAAACGCGAGTAAGGTTCGCTAAAACGCGTGATTCCCCAAACAGGATACAACTCAATCGACCAGACAGCACAACCGTTCCGCCGTGCTGCGATCATATGACCGCATTCGTGAATCAGAATCAGACCGTAGTAAGCGGTCAGAACCGCGAACGCCAGCAATGGTTCTTGAATCCCACCCAGCAGCACGACCGTGCCGATCACGAGCACGGACCAATGCGCAAACACCTTCACTCCTTTAATTTCCATTATTTCAAACAGCTTGCTGCGTCTTGAGAAATGCATTTCGTATGGTGCTCTAGGTAGACCAGAACATTATTCGAACACATCGGCTTCTTGTTTGACCCCAGGACGGTAGTACAGGTGTTATGGAGGAGTTACGACAGAAGGTTCTTTGGAATGCTGTAGTGTATCGGCACTATGGGAAGTTCGCAGGTCCTGATAAGTCGGCATTTCGGAAAGTGGCCGGTAATCCCACATTCCGAAAATCCCGTTTATCAGGCTGTGAGCCGTGGCAGCCCTGTTCGCTAATCAGCATACCGACACCTCTTACCGCTTGCCCTGGGCATCTTCTTTCATGAAATCTTCTAGCAACTTGTGTCGCTCCATGTAGTCCATAAAGCGGTCTGCAATGAAACCATAATAGTGATAAGAAGAGCTGTCATAGCGCTCGGAATTCTGCGGATCAACAGTTATGCAGTTCCCCATCTCTTTCATTCTGACGTACAAGTCGTGCGCGGAGAGCTTGGAAAACTCGGTTTCAGCGAGCTTACCAGTGGAAAAAGAGTTGAATCGAGCCTTGTCGTACTCGAGTTGCGCATCCTTGCTGTACCACGCAGGCCCGTCTTTTCTGCATTGATCAACCGTGGGTACCGGCTCCACTGCGGGTTGGGTGTTCTGCGCGTGAAGATGCCGAGTGGCATAGATCCCGAGCGACAGGATCGCGATGCCCACCATACTTAACAGAGTCCTCGTCATAGTGCTCCCTCCGTAAAAGTTTGGATGTTCAGCAGTCTGTGGAGGGACTAACTATAGTCTTGCTACCGATCCCAATACCTCGGCGTCGGGCCAGTTTCCGACAATCCCGTTTATCAAGAGTTGGCGTTTAAGAGTCTCAGAATGAATATTTTGTCCGACGGCACGGCTTCGCCTCTATATTCGTAAATGTATGAAGCTGTTCGCACATGTCCACGCGACCTGGGCACAGGTTCTCGTCGCTTTCACGTGTATTTTGGCGGTAGCGATATTTACCCCCGTCTCTTGGCCGGATACGCTGGTTATGCCGAGAGAACTCGTTGATTTTGCCCACGCTAACGCTTGTACGCCAATCGATGACATCTTTGAGCGGCCCGGCATGGTGAATCCGCCATTTGTGTACGGATGGCTTCCTGGTAATCCAGCAGACAGCGCCGCCTTTTGGTGCAGGAAAACAGAAAAAAGCGCCAAACCTTACAAGCTGGTATTCAAAGTGTACGATCCAAAGCAAATGGCAGAGTGCCCGACGACGATTGAATGGTCGAACGCTAAAGGTTTATCGATCGAAATACGTGCCAAACTTGATTTGAGTGATTTTCATTCAGTAGTGGACAAGCGACCAGGACCGAAAGTCGTTGTCCCCGCCGCCAAAGTACTTGTCAACGAGTACGATGGTGTAAGCGATGTTTTCTATTGTTATGGAGCGCAGTGGTATTGGAAAAGCTTTGACTAGCCGACTGACAAGCCCCACATCAGCATAAGCCCCGACGAGTCTTGTTCACGGAATGTGGCTCCTGCCTGAGAATCCCACTGGACGAGAACACCGTTTATCAGGAGCTAGAATCGCTAGTCAAGTAGATTCCGCGATGCCAGTGGTAGTTAAGGCGTTCCACGTAGAAAATGGAATCCAGTTCCGCCTGATCCGGTCCAAAGAGGGCACCGGACTTCATGGCCTCGTATGACCCGACTCGATCTCGTACGACTAAGCTGCGCCAGTCGTTGCGCTCGATGCGCACCGCATCGACCCTGCCGTCGCGACGTTTTGCCCCGAATGCGACGTAGAGTTCGGTCAAGAAGGACTGGGCGCGATCGAGCGTCGCGAATCGCGAAGTTGCGGGCATCTGATTCTGCGCATGAGCCAAGTCATACTCCGCGTCGATCCCAGCGGCGTCGCCGGCTTTCGGTCGGAGCGAAAACCGAGTGATGCCAGCTGCAAACGACCATGTGACGTCCGCACGGTGGAATCGAAAGAACGTGAGAGCATTTCCGGCTACGACCATCAGCGCACTGTCGGCATCGCTACGAAGGAAGTAGACACCGCGTTCCCGCCCGCAGACTACGACCGCGCGATAAACGACTTGCGAATATGTGATTCCGAGAACACGCGGCATAAAGGCTGGACGCATCCTCTCCATCTCGGCGATGACAATCGACAAGTATGACCAACCATCGTGTACGTCAGGTCGTATGTGTTCTGGTAATTTAGAAGCCAGTACGTCCGGTCTGAGCGCGAAGTTTACGAGAAAGCAGTGACGGAACGCCGTGCGCATGGGCACAGGATGAACCGGGATGAACCTGTGATGGGAGAGCTTCATCCAATCCGCTGATCTACGTAAAACCGGGAAAGACTAACACGCATGGTTTGCGCAGCACCATTTCATACCAAACGTCTCGGCGGTGTCTAGGTCCCACGTCTCAAGTCCTGGCACCGTTTCTCGGGACTTGAGAGGTTTATACTCCGCAAGGCGGGCCGCTAACTCGGCTCGTATGGGTAATCACCTTGCACAAGTGGGTTTCCATCAAGGGCGTCCTCGTAGGTACAGCAGTCGGAATCGCTTTCGGTCTCTGCGGATTCCTTTTCGCGGAAATTCCCCAGACACATGCAATGGGCCCAGTGATGTTTATTCTCATACCGTTCGCCGCTGGATTTGCCATTGCGACCGTCACGCAAGGAGCGGAGAAAATATCCGCAGCGGCGCTTCTCGCAACGATTGGGTCGCTCGGTGTGCTGATCGCAACGGGGATGGAGACTCCTCTATGTGCGGTATTGGCATTCCCTTTGCTATTCCTAGGCCTCCTGTCCGGCGTGGCACTCGCATTTGTGTTTCAAGCCACCGTTAAGCTCAGACGCACTGGGGGCATAGCCAAATCGATTATCTTTTTGTCGGTGCCCCTCCTGGTCTTCGTAGGCCATCGGATCGAGCTGTCTACTCTAATTCACCCTCGTCAGGAAACAGTCAAGTCTTCCATCTGGCTTGCGGCAAAACCCGATCAGGTTTGGGCTGAACTTCGTTCTTTCGATAGTCTTACTGGTCAAAGGCCCGCTTTGATGTACATCGGTCTTCCTGTGCCTGTCCGGTGCACAATGCAAGGCAGCGGCCAAGGCGCGAAGCGGACCTGCTATTTCAACCAGGGCTATATCGAAGAAACCGTGACCGAATGGCTACCACCAATCCGGATGGGCTTGTCGATCGACCGTACTAACCTGCCAGGACGCCACTGGCTGGGATTCGAAGATGCGAAATACGACTTGCGCACCTACAACGGCGGCACAGCTCTCATCCGAACGACAACGATCATTTCCAACCTATACCCCGCTTGGTATTGGCGGCCTTTTGAACGCTGGGGTGTTGCGAGCGAACACGCATACATCCTCAATGACCTCACGCTCCATCTAAACCATTGAGTGCTCGACAGCCCCCCCTTTCTTGGAAACAGGCCCAGACTGACCATCTCACTATCCGAGAAGACCGTTTCTCCGGACTTGGGCAAGTCACGCCACAGTGGTAGTCTCCCTCCGCGTGCGTGGGCAGACAGATGTCAGCAGCCAAAAACACGAGGCTTTTCCCGATATTTGTGCGCCAGGGAGGCAGCCATACAAAGTACAAGGCAGGCTACATCGACCACGAAGGTCATGTCGTTGTCGAACCGATTTACGACCAGGCATACCCGTTCAGGGAAGGTCTAGGCTCGGTCCGCATTCGAGACTTATGGGCTTCGATAGACCTCGACGGTACATTGGCTTTCCAGCCTATCTCAGAATTCGCTCTAGTATTTGTTGAGGGCCTCTCCGAATTTCGGTTTCATGGAAAGCACGGCGTCATCGATCGGGACGGGAACGTCGTCGTCTCGCCTCGCTTCCGGAGCGTAAGTCACTTTAGTAGTGGGCTCGCCTGCGTTGCTGACGGAAGCTTATACGGATTCATAAATAATCGAGGTCATGAAGTTCTACCCCCACTTTTCGACGATGCTCGTCCGTTCTCTGAAGGATTTGCAGCGGTCAAGCTTGGTGGAAAGTGGGGCTACATCTCAGCAATCGGCGCACAGGTTATCGAGCCTCAGTTCGACTGCGGCAACGCTATGGCGGGGCCTTTTAGGCAAGGTCTTGCGAGGGTAGCTCGCGACGGAAAGTGGGGCTACATCAATCCTGCCGGCGAATTCGTAATTCAACCTCAATTCGATATGGCCTTGGAGTTTTCCGAGGGCTTCGCGGAGGTAGAGGTCGGGAAGCGCAGGGGATTCGTTAATACTATGGGGGAAAAGATCGTTCCGATTTCCTATTTGCGAACTGGGCGGTTTTCGGAAGGGCTGGCGGCAGTCTCGATTGCTAGTGGTGAAGCCCACCATTCAATATCCGAAGCTTGCGAGACAGGCTTCATAAACGATGTTGGAGAATTCGTGATCGCACCACAATTTATCTGCGCCGGACGATTCGTTGGTGGCCTTTGCCTAGTCGAAACAGCAAAAGCGATTGGATATATAGAACGGCAGGGTCAATTCGTCTGGAGTTCTCCTTGGGTAGAAATTGGCACGCTCGACCCTTTGCATCTTTACCCACCCGAACAGAATTAACGCTGATCGAGTCAGGCATTGTGGCTCTCACAATTATCGTTGTCAGCGCACTTCCTGGATAAGTCCGGAGAAGTCTTGTTCTCGTCATCTGGGAGCCAGTCTGTGGAGTCGAGGTGTGGCGCGGTGGTTTAGGTGGAACCTATCTGTTGGCCGACCCTTTCGTCTGTCGGTGCCTCACTAGCGCCGCCATGCTTTGCGCTTCGGACCCGCCCTGGCATCCAGTCCAGAACGAAATTACTTCCCCAAGTAGTTACTCCGAAGCTCATACCCGGCGCCACCGTCCGAAGGAGTGGCAGAATTCTGTTACAATCCCGTCTAATTCGAAGACATTGACGTAACCGAAGAATAGACATGGATTCCTCCTTGCCTTTTCTCGCCGTCTGCGCAGTTCTGTTCGTTTTGGGTACGCCGGTCTTTCTTCTTATTCGCTCACAAACTCTAAGAAAGAGAATTCATTCGCTTGCACATGAAAACGAGTATCTAAGGGACGAACTGCGACACCTTACGAGGCGCGTGCGGGCGCTCGAGCAAGCTGCAGATCACGGTCGAGATCCTTCTTCCGCCGATGTTACTAACGCTCAGGCGGAAACCAAAGACCAACAGCATTCAGTTACCGTGAGCAGCGAGCAAAACACTCCAGTCCCCCCGCAAGTGCCCGCTTTGTCTTTCCTCGGAACAGAAATGGCACCTTCGAGCACAACTGAACGTCACGCGTGGGAAGCCGAAAACCCCGTGCGGACGCAACCCCAAAGCGCCCCCTCTTATAGTTCGACAACCGCTGCCGAGACTCAACACGTGGTCGGTTCCTCAAAACCCTTCGGAGGTGCAACCGACGGACGTCATTGGGCCGATATCGAAGAGAAGTTGGGGGCCAACTGGCTGAACAAGATTGGGACTGCAGCCTTTGTGATCGGTGTCGCTCTTTTGCTGAATTATTCAATGCACTATCTGGGAGCTCGGGGAAAAATTGGCTTGGGTTATGCGTTGAGCCTTGCTTTTATAGCGGGCGGAATCCTCTGTGAACGTAAGGAAAGATATCGTATCGCGGGACGGGCGGTTGTGGGTGGCGGCTGGGCGCTTACCTACTTTACAACTTATGCGCTTCACAACATCGCTTCGGTGCGGCTGGTGGACAATCCAATCGCTGGCTTCGTAATGCTTTTCGCGGTTGCGGCCGGCATGGTCGCCCATTCCCTGCGCTACAACTCGGAGGTCACGACAGGATTCGCTTACCTTCTGGCTTTCGCCAGCATAGGCGTGAGTCATATCCCCGTTGGAGCGCTTGTAGCCTCGGCGCTGCTCGCTGTTTCTCTGGCCGTAATCATGCGTCTTCGCTCATGGTATGCAGTCGAACCCTTTGCCATCCTCGCGACCTATTCAGTTCACTGGATCTGGATCCATCAAGTCTATGAGAGGATGGGCGGCCGTAAGCTGTTCCCCGAATTCAGAGCCAGCGTCGCAATACTCTCTGTTTACTGGCTGATTTACCTCGTCTCCTATTTTCTGCGCCGCGAGGGGAGTCCGAGAGAACAACGGTTGCTGACGGCATCCTTTCTTCTGAACTCCGCTGGCTACTTAGCGGTCTTGCATTACCAGGCTTTTCACCCGGAATGGCGCTTCTGGTTCCTATTGGCTACGGGTGCGGTGTACCTGGGTGTGGCTGCGTATTCGCGAAGGATTAACCGGCGTCTGGGATTTTTGCTCGCCAGCACGCTCGGCGCTGCGTTGATGATTGCGGCCGTTCCTTACCGCTATTCTGGCCGCGGACTGGAAATCTTCTGGATCATTGAAGCCGAAGCCTTGCTCATAGTCGGCTGGCGGGCCGCAGACTCCCACCTGCGAAAGCTCGGTTGGCTCGGATCAAGTGCGCTGACAATCTATGTGCTGGTTCACGATTTATCGCCTCGTTTTGCGGTGTGGCAGCCGCCCAACACGAGAATGGGCTGGATGCTTGTGGCTCTCGCAATACCTTTCTACCTGAACCGTCGATTGAAGTTTTACTTGGGAGCCCAACCGGAATCATTGGACGAAGTCGCTACGGACCTTTGCCCGATCATAGCGACGGGATTCTTGCTGGCCGCAGCTTGGGTCGCCTTACCGTTTTCGTGGTCCGGATTGATCTGGATTATTGCTGGAATCGGACTGGTCGAGGCCGGAACGCGATTGCGTGATGGTATCGTTCGGGGTTGTGGCCATGCGGCGTCGCTTTTAGCTGTAGCTAGGCTGCTCGTCGTTAATATGGCGCATGGCGAAGCTTGGCACAACGTCACATTACGTCTGATAACAGTTGGTTGTTCTTCCGCGCTTTTATATCTTTTCGCCGACCGCGCCGCCAGTTCAACCGAGGTTACCGAAGCAGCTGCGGATGAATCTTTGTCCTGGTTTCAATGGCTGGCACGAGCAGCCAGATTGCGGGCTATCTACACGTCGTCGGCGACAATCCTGATAGCCGTGCTTCTCTGGCATGAAGTGGCCAATGCTGCCATCGGGCTCGCCTGGGGGCTGCTCGGCATTGCGCTGATCGAGGCGGCACGGACTCGAAATGATTGGTCACTTCTTTTGCAGGGCCGCCTTCTCTTGCTCGCGAGTTTTGCAAGAATCTTCTTTGCCGATCTAAACGCTACTCAGCATCTGCGTTCAATCCCCACCTCGGTTCTGACAGTTAGTCTTCTATCTGCGATCTATTACTTTGCGGGGTTCAGCACTAAAGATTCCGCTCGCATCCGAATGGCACTCCTTTGGTTCGGAACAATTTCTCTGGCGGCGCTCTTGCGTTTCCAATTGTCGGTGGAGTGGGTCGCGGTGAGTTGGAGCGTCTTGGCGGTGATCCTTTATGGCTTAGGGCGCTTCAACATTACAACTTTTCGTAGCCAATCTTACGTGATCGCGCTGCTCGTGGGCGCCCGCTGCGCTTTTGACAATTTCTACCAAGTTGGTCCTTGGCACTTTACAAACATACGCATCGCTACCGTTGTAAGTTGCGCCCTGCTCTTATACATCTTGTTTGCAGCCGCCCTTCTCACTAAGGGCAAAGGTCGCAACCCGGTGCCTGAAGAGAATTCAAATCGTGGTAGGTGGTGGGTCTTTCAAAAGTTGTGGATGTGGATCGAAGCTCACCCGCAGCACCTGTTCTTTTTCATCCCAACCATCTTGCTTACGGTGTTGCTAAGTCTTGAGGTCCGGCGCGGTTTTCTGACTGCCGCTTGGGGTCTCGAAGCATTGATAGTGTTCCTCGGCGTCCTCAAGTTGGAGGAACGAGCGTACCGCTGGTTCAGCTTGATCCTTTTTCTGCTCTGCGTCGGCCGTATCATAACTGTGGACGTGTGGAATCTGGATGCGCTCGGTCGCATCGTCTCTTTTATGGGACTCGGAGCCGCGCTACTCGCTGTTAGCTTTCTCTACGCCAGGCACCGCGAAATCCTCCGGAGAGTTCTGTGAGGCAATGGGCATTTCTGGCATTGTTTATCGCTGGTTGTGCAGCCCTCTTCGTTTTGCAGCGATCACAGGTTGTCACCTCGATCACGCCGCGGCCGCTACTTTACCTCATTGCTGATACCCAGCGCGAAGCTGAGCGGATTCCGCTGGCGATCACACGCGTGAGCGATCAGGAGGAGGTAAAAATCGGTGAGGAGATTGCCCGCAACTATGGTTTGAATTCGCGATCATCCGATGATCCGGATGCGGCGCAAATCAGCGAGTATTTGAACTCCGTAGGCAAAATGCTTTCCGCTCAGGTCCGGCGAAAGGACATTCCGTATCACTTTTATGTCGACAAGAACAAGACTTTCGTAAATGCCTTCGCACTTCCGGGAGGACACATCGTCGTCGGCCGTGGCCTGCTCGGATTGATCGAATCAGAAGATGAGTTAGCCGCCATTCTGGGGCATGAAATGGCCTATGTCGACAATCGGCATGCAATCGAACGTCTGCAATATGAACTGGCCAGTCGCAGGCTCGGTCTGGGCTCGCTTTATCAGCTCGGCGCCCTTGCAGTTGAGATTTTCCAAGCCGGATACACGAAAGATCAAGAATTGGAGGCTGACCGCACTGGTCTCGGTTTCGCAGACAGCGCAGGCTATTCCGCTGGGGGTGGGATAAACCTGATAAACCGTTTTCAGCAAGTTGAATCCGATTACACGGAGAGAGCAGGTTCACCTATTGAGGAGTTTGCACGCCTGCCATTCAGCGCTCTGATGGAATATTTCCAGTCACATCCACCGGCCGCTGAGCGACGTGCTGCCCTGGAGAAGGAAGCTTCAGCGCGAGGATGGAACCTTTCTCAGAGCGTGCGACCCTTTAGAATTCACGCCATTTTTCTGACTGATGCAGCGGAATCTCTGGATCGGGCTGGAAACTTCGCAGCCAGCATCTCGCATTTCAAAGAAGCGATCGATTCCGGACCGGATTACCTTCGGGCGCGTCGCGGGCTTGCTCAAACGAGTTGGCGTTCGGGCGACGCGCAAGGTGCCGTAGATGCGGCCACAGAGGTGATCCATCGTGCTGCGACATCGGCCGATTGGGTGCTACTCGCCCGAGCGTTAGCCGTCTCGGACCCCAAGAACGGCTTGAATCGGCTGGACGAGATTGTACAGGCCACGTATTCAGCTCCTGATTGGAGCAATGAGTCTTACTTGGCCGCCAGAGTCGAACTAAGTGGACTTGCATTCCTACGGAGTGGAAAGAGCAACTTGCGCGAATACCAAGCGATCCTCACCTCTCTTTCAGCCTCCAATCAGTCCTTTGCGCGGCGCGAAATGGGCTGGTGGATGTATCGAGCAGGCAAATTGGAGCTTGCCTCAAAAGAAGTGGACATGGCACGCCAGCTCATGCCTCAGTCGGAGCAGGCCAAGATTCGAGCGGCCTGGATTCTTAGCGACCTGGGTCGCCAGGCCGATGCAGAAGCGCTGGTGGCTGGCGGCGCAACAAGATTAACGGCACAAAATATTGCTCCGAACGACCGTGCCGAACAGCAAGCGCTCATGGCGACTATCAAATGGAGGACGGACCAACGTGACGCAGCCGCTTTACAGTTCCAGGGTGCAGCGTTTAACAACGTATCCTGGATGGTTCTTCCCTGGGTCGAAAATAACTACAGTCGCCGTGTTACGGAAATCATTCAAGAGCTCCAGGCCGGGGAGGCCAGACGCCGCTTGAAGGAGGTCCAGCAAACGAGCAGAGCTGTACCCCACAATTGACCGGAACGGAGCTCAAACACCAGCAGATACGACGTTACCTGAAAGACGAGTGTGCATCTCGCCTCGCTCAAGCTTTTTCCGATAATGGATGTGCCTCAATCGCGTCGTTTCCACGAGTGGTGACCACACTGCATGGACCAAGCCGTGCTTGATCAGTCTAGGAAATACACAACTTTCACTCGATGGTTCAAATACGTCAGCAGCATGATGCTGGATTTTAGAAAAGAATAAACTTTATTGCTTTATTGGACCGTAAATAGAGTTGGTTCGACGATCGCGTGCGTGTCAGGGTTGTAGTAATCGTAGAGAATCGACGGCGCCGAAAGCGCCTTCAATCCAAACCTAGGCTTAAAGTTGAATGAAAACTTGGTGCCACCAGCGCGAGGCCAAAGGTAAATGATCAGGCGGTCAGGCAATACATCGTACTGATTGATTTCCCAGGGAGAAGTCTTCATCGCCTCCTCAAGCGAGTTCCGGTCAACTTCCGCACCCGGAGGCAACCCGATTTCGGCCAGCAACATGCCGTAGCCTCGGAAGCCGACCCTTTCGGCATCCACATCGCACTGAACGGTTTCGCCGATATGCGCCGATTGTTTGTTGAAGCTAACTATGAGCCGAAGCGCATCAGAAGTATTTGCCTCCTGATGAAGATCGCCTCCCACCGCAGTATGAGTCCAAGGAACGTAATAGTCAGCCAGCACCTGAATGGAAGCTCGCGAAGAGCCATCGGGCCGGTGTACCTGGATATGACGCGTTCCCGGAGAGACGAAGTTCGATAGGTCGACACCAAGCGGCCCACTTAAGGCATTGCTCGACGGCACTTCAATGGAAGCTGCCTGCTTGCCATCGACGAATATTACCGCCGTATTTCCATCTTGATTTGAAACGTCGTCTGTGCGCGAAGTGAATGATGCTATCGCATCCAAAACATTGATTGTGGCTTGCGAGGAGTACCAGATGCCGTACCGATCTTGATTTCGAAGAAGAAATAACAAGCCTCGCGATATCAGCTCGTCCGAATCGATCGAATGATCTTGTGCGAGGGCTTGCAGCACAATAGCGGTCGTTTCTAACCTTCCGGCCAATCCCCATCCGTAGAAAGGAGTGTTCATCTCAAGCGCCCAATAACTGGAATCACCCTCGCGACGCTCTAACTTTCGCAGTCTCGCCACACTCCTCGCAAAGGCTGATGCGTCGCCAGCACCGAGAGCTGCCATGGCATACGAAGCGATCGTGTAAGGCTCGTCGATTCCTTCCACCTGCGGTTGGAGGTACGTCAAGGCATGGCGTACTGCCTGTGCAGCAGCGTTGATGGTCTGGGGATTCCCCCCGGAACCGGCAGCCGTCAGTTCTGAACTCACGATCATTCGGGCAATGTAAGCTGTCAGCATGGCAGTTCGCCTAGCATCTTCATTCCCGTTCCAATCTCGGGCTGCCCAGTGGCCATCCGCTCGGGCTTGGCTCAATACCCAAGAAACAGCTCCTTGGATCATCGAGTCGTCGACAGGGACAAATTCTCTAGCGTCGCTCAGAAACTTGATCGCATAAACGGTGAGAGCCAGATCTGCATCTCCTTTCCCCCAATACGAAAAACCCCCTGAAGATTCGCGATAAGAGAGAAGACGTCCATAGCCGAGTTGTGTGTAACGGCGTGCTCGTACCAGGGGTGATGTTTTCTCGTACGCGGTGCCTTTAGCGTATTTCAGCAGCAAGACGCTGGGATATGTCGACGAAATCGTCTGCTCGCCACAACCGTAGGGTCGTTCCAGAATTGCCTCAATACTCTCCAATGCATGAGCCGCTAGGTTTGGGTAAATCTTCAGCGTAGTTTCTAATGAACCAGGGATCGCGGTATCGGCAATCGTTAAGTCCAAAGAAGCCGTGCTTCCGAAAAGCTGGCTGACACTTTCGGTTCTCTCTTCGCCGTTTGGCCTCACGGTAACGGATCTTGATATAGCGTCATTTGTGACGGCACCAATCGCATGGATTTCCTGTTTTCCCTGCTTGGTGGGCATAAGCGCCGTGAATCGAAAAATGTCGCGCACGGATTCAAGCGCAGGAACAGGTGTTGATATGGTTGTTGGGCCTTGGGCTGAGAACCATGCGGAGGGTTTCATCTCGACGTTAACATCAAGCCGACGGTCGAGATAATTACGCAGGATCACAGGTAATGCGATCTCATCTCCAACCGTGAGGAGACGAGGCGGGTCGTGTTCCACGAAAAACGGCTGGAAAGTCCGAATGTCTTTTTCCACCGTGCCCATTTCGCCGTTTACCGTCGAAGCCACGGCCGAGAGCTTCCATGTCGTGATGCTGTCGGCGAATGGGAATTTCAGCTGAGCGCGGCCTTTATCATCTGTAACAATTTCGGGCTGCCAAAGCATGGTTTCAGGAAAATATTCTCGGAGTCGGGGGGTTGATGCTTGGGACTGAAGCAACAGGCTAGAGGTTCCTGATTTCGTTACCACCGTACCCGCGGAAAGTGACGCCATCGAAGTCTGCACTTGCGGCACTGCAGCTTCGACTGTGACCATTTGAGTGACGGAACCAACGTTGAGTCGTCCATCCAATTGAGTGACATTTGACGAATTTACCGGCACATTCGTAACTGCGAAGGATTGAAAACCACGTGCCGAAAACTGCACGACGTACAATCCGGCAGGCAGGTTACGCAACAGGTATTCACCTTGATTGCCAGTTCTCGTTGTGAAGGCATTCTCCGTAACCGCATTCTTTGCGCTGACTTCTGCGTCGGCAATTACGCCGCCAGTCTGGTCGAACACGTTACCGGAAATCGCTCCGCTCGATCCTGCCAAAGTCAATTGATCTCTAACGGGAATAGCCGTTTTGTCCCTACTACTCTGTTCCACCACGCCCCGAGAGAACGCCGCAACGTCAAAATCATCTGACGTACCCTCAACCCCATCCTCTCCCGCGCTCCGAATGTAGATCCAATTGATCGTCCGGGTTACAGGCAAAATTGTGGTGCGTTGTTGAACTTGGCGTGCGTACTGCTCGTAAGTTTCTATCGCCAAATCATCCGAGTACCGAGCCTCCTGCCGAAATGTTGCGTAGTAAGGATTCCCCCAAGGATCTCGAAGCGCATCCCAACGAATGCCGGAGTCTTCCAAAGCCTTCTGTAGTTGGTCGAACGTTTCTGGAAAAACTTGAGTCGCTGAGAAGTAGGCGGTCAACGCGTTATCCAACTTAGCCCGCATGTCAGCGAAATAGTCCATCCCCACTGTGGTCAGCGAGAAGTCGTCATCGGACGGACTAGCCTTTGTGCTGAATCGTCCGTCAGGGCCAGCGCTAGTTACGGTTATCGTAAATCGCGTCCTATCAACTCCGAAGGACCACTGGTATGCATGCCCCCAAGGGTCCTGCAATGAATCGAGATCGATGCCAAGTCGCTTTAACTCAGCCTTGAGTGTTTCCGGGTCGCGAATAAAACCGCCGGTGCGAGCATGATATTCATTAACTGCCCGGCGTATCGCCTCATCGTTCGGTCTAAAGTAAGCCCAAGTCATCTTTGCCACGACGAAATCATCTTCTGTTCCAAACGTTTTATCTGGTCCAGCGCTCACGAACTCCATTACGTCCGACTCGCGAGCCACACTGAAGACAGCTCGATAGGGCGTTCCCCATGGGTCCTTAACGTCTTGCAACCGGTACCCTGCATCCTCCAAGTAACTCTCCAGAGCAGATTCAGTCTTAGGAAATTCACCCTTTTGATCGTACCGGCGGTTCAAAGCGGCTCGAAGCGGCTGAATCTTGGGATCAATCTCTGAAGCAAAAACTGTGTGCAGATCTTCGCGAGTCGATTCACTGGAAAATGTTTCGGGGAACGGCGAATTCCCCTGCAGAAGAATTTCCGCCACAAGTTCAAGGCCATAGGGAAGCGGCTTCGTCAAGTCAATCTTATCGAGATCACTCCTGCGGATTCCGCTGAGCTCGGAAGTTCCGCCCCAGAGATCACGGAAGTTGTAGAAGCCTCCTTGCCCACCGAAGTCGCGATCCGTTCGTTCTCGTTCCTCAACTGCGGTATCGACTATCACGAGGCCCAACGCACTTTTGGTAGGTTGGCCATCAGCGCCGGTTACATCCAGGTTCGCTACTGCCTCGTCCCCTGGTCGGTAGGTTGATTTCGTCATCTTCACATCGAGCTTAAGTTGATGGTCTTTGGGAAACAAAACTGTGTGAGAACCTACTACGGCGGAGTTGTAGTCGTTGTCGCCAGGCTCAAGTCCAAACGCGTAAGCGAGGATACTTACCTCGTTTTCAAACGCGTCAGTTGCCTCAAACTCGACGCTGGCGTGACCGTGCTGCACGCGCACGAGTTTGGAAGCGAGGACTTGTTCGTCGTGCACTGCTTCAACAACGAGTGTAACGTCGACTTGGCTCGTTGTGAGTTGCGCTTCAATAGGTTCGCCCGGCCGATACAACGTCTTGTCCGTCTTGACGCTGATTCCAGATCGACTTGAATACCCTATGGATTCAGTGTGCCGGCCGACCTCGTCCTTACGATCCCTTGCTAGAAAACTCAAGGAAAATTGATTGAAATCACCAGTGCTCGGAATGCTCAGCCCGCTTACCTTTGCCACACCATAACGATTCGTTCGGACACGCCGGAGCGGCTGTTCCACTGCCGCTGCCTGAATAGCGGTTCGCGAGGATTGCTGCGAACTGACCCAGCTGATTTCAACGTCGCACTGAGCTGGCGAGCCGTCTGCATAATCCGTCGAAAGATAAAACTCCAGAGGAAGTCCTTTAGATAGTGAACCGCCTAATTCAATCACGTATACGTGAATCGGATCTTTCGTTACACGTATGTCGAAGCGCCGCTGCTCAGTTCTACCCGTTGAGGAGTCCGTATAGTAGGCGGCAAAGGTGAGGTCACGAAACCGCTGGTACTCGTCTTCGTTGAGATGCTGGTGGTCCTTTGTCAGGCCTAACTTGGCCACATAGCGGCCATGGTCGTCTGTATCGCCCTCGTAGGCTTCGCCCTCTTCAATATCCCATTTCTGTTCACGGTAATTCCATTGGCGGTCGGCTTCCTGAACCACGCGGACGTGCCCATGACGAACTGCCTCTCCGAAGAGGTAATCGGCGCCAATTTCGACGGAAGCACTCTGATCGGGCAGATAGTATTTTCTGTCCGGCTTGGCCGTTACAGTGAAAGTGGGAAGCTCATATCTGCTGATTTTGACGCTCGCCGAGGCGGTAGAATCCTCATATCGGCCTTCCCCGAAGTTTGCACGAATTTGATACGTGCCGAGACGCAGGTTATCGGGTATCTGCCAATCTGCAGTTGCAATTCCGAAATCCGATGTCTGCACTTCGGTTCGATACACGAGGGTTTGTTCAGGATCGACAATAGTTAGAGTCACATGCTGGCCCGCGATTGCCTTTTTGTTTGTGTCGAACGCCATGAGACGTGTGTGCAGCGCCTGTCCGGGTTGGTAAATGGCTTTATCCGTGCTCACGGATACGTTAGAAAAGTGATTTACACGGAACTCACCATCTGCATCAGCTGAAAAGTCGCCCAGTTTTCCGGTCACCTTTACATCGATTTCGTCTGTATCAAGCTTGTCTGGTAGCGTGAACTCGAGCGTCGTGAAACCCCGCCGATCCGTTGTCATTGACTTCGTAAGAAGAGGCTGGTCGTCATCGCTGTCGACGTCGAGAGATCCCTGGACTAGAACTCCTGCAACAGCACGGCCCGTCACCGGATTGATTGCACGAATACGTGTTGCGTAGTGTCCGCCTTCCTTGACGAAGGCTGGCCCGGCAACATGGAGCTCGAAGATTCCTGGGGTAACCGTTCCTACGGAAAGAATTCCCACAAGAGGAACCAGCTTGGGTCCTCTCGACGGACTAGCCGTGATGGTGTATCTCAACCGGTACCGCAAAAGATCCTCGTGGTGTGGACTTTCATTTTGAGCAAACGCAGGAGGTAGCGAAATCTTCAGTTTGGATAGACCTGAAGGCAGCGATGTGTTTTGGTCGGCATGCGCTTGAACAAATCCGCGAGGGTCGACGAGTTCAAGCAGCGCGTGAGCGGAGACCACCTCACGTGAGCGATTCGTGATGGGTAATTCGACGATCGTCTTATCAGGGTCAAGTTGAACATGTGTTCTTGCCTCGTCGACGCTCAAGCGAACCTGAGCAAAAGATAAACCCGGCGGCAGGAAACACAGGAAAGCAAAAAATACGGTGCGGTAGGCTAGGTAGCGCATCGGTCCCACCCCCAAAGGATTACGAATGCGATACTAACATCCAGTGATTACTCAGAAGCTTACTGCAATCTGGAGGTTGCCCCGACTCAATACGTAAAAGTGAAGGATACATTGTTCTAATCTAATCGGCACTTAGCCACATATCTCGGGAACTTTTCCGTCCTTATAGTGTCTATCAGTATCAGAAACATGAACGACGCACGCGAGCACGCGAAGCTTTGCGCATTGTCAAATTTGAGTGTTCCAATCTGGAGGTTCCCATGCCGATGCCGGGCGGACGGGGCAAGCGAATTTCGCGAATGTTCGTCTACACTCTCGCCGCGATTCTTGTTTTCTTCGTAATGGTTTTAGTTTCCTCACGGGTAGCCACAGATGCTGTGTTTCAAGGAATGGCAAACGCGCGAGCCACCGGGCTTTCTGCGAGCATGATGGAGTTGGAGCCCGCCCAGTCGCCTAGGCTTATTCAATCTGCTGACGATTTGGAAATCGTGCGAATGGCTTCACTATTGCTGCAAACACGGGGTTTCGACGTGGCACGTTCCCGAATTGAATCAATTGTTCAGAGTCATCGAGGCCACTTCGACCAACTTCAAGTACGTGCTCGTCAGGATTCCGGGCGCACTCTCATAGCAACTATCCGGGTGCCCGTGGAAAACTTTGATTCGACGCTAGATGAGCTCAAGCTGCTGGGGGATGCCGAGGACGAAACCCAGAACTCGGTCTCCTCTTCCGCCGAATCTGACAGACTGGACGCGAAGCTCGCAGCGACGCGCGTTACCGAAAACCGGCTCAACCGCCTCTTGCAGGAACATACGGGCAAGCTAGGAGAATATTTGGAGGTGGAGCAAGAGATTGCGAAGGTTCGTGGCGAGATCGAAGACCTGGATGCGCAACAGCGGCGTCATACCCAACGGGTCCGCTATGGAGTCGTGCGAGTGAGCGTTAAAGAAGAGTTTGCCGCACATTTCGCTATCGAGCGTGCAGGCATAGCGAGCCGCCTGCGCAGCTCAATCGTGGAGGGCTTGCAGGCAGTCATCGAACAAGGGTCAGCCGCTCTTTCTTTCATGCTGCTAGTTGTGCCTAGCCTACTGTTCTGGGTAGCGTTGCTTTTTTTGCCAGCTCGATTTGGCTGGCGCCGCGCACGCGCATTCGTAACACGTAAAGCAACGGCCGTACCTCTTCAGTCCTAAATTCTGGTAATCGGGATAATCGTGAATGCGGCCGAGAACGCCAATCTCCGAGAAAACGACTTCTTACGAGTTGGCTCGGGTTCCGCCAGCCTGGCTTGCGCTGGGGGAATCCGAGGTTGTTTCCTCCTGTACTCCTCACGCGCCCTGAAACATGCAGTCGGGTTCACTCTCGCAGTCCGGATCCAACGCAAGCAGTAAACCCTGAAACTCTGCCATGGTTTCCGCCGAGTAGTTTGCTTCCACAAACTGTTTCGCTGCGGACGCCGAAGCCCCGGGCGATATCCCAAGGCGCGGATCATCGGGACAAGAGTCAAGGTGACATTGGAAAAGGAAGTCCAGAATCGGGCGCGTTCCAGCGTGCCGCAGAGATCGACCAAAATCGGGTCTAAGCGGCTGTGAAGATATAAGACGACCAGGAAGGCGGAGACCAGAGTGATCGCCAAACCGGCCACGAAAATGATCGATGGGTTCATGGAGCGCCTCCTCTAGAATTGTTTTCGGCTATTGGCAGCATCTCAAGTCCTTGCGGCCTAAATGCGCCTGGTGCAGGAAGCCCTTTACGGATTTGCTCATCGGAAAAAAGGTCGAGGGAAGCAGGTCGGGGGGCAGCGTCCCACATCCAGGAAGTGGTTCGACAATCCCCTCAGAAAGGATGCGCACCTGAGCGACTGAAACTAAAGGGATCTTCATCGTCGCTTCCAGCAGGCGTGCAAGAGCGAAATGAAACCACACCGGCATTCCGATGAAAATCGGCTTCCTGCCAATCACCATTCCGACGCGCCAGGCGGCTTCACTTAGTGGTATCTGCTCGGGCCCCAACACTGCGACGGTTTGCTTCGAAAGCCGGCCGGCAATCAAGGCGGCCTCGAGGACTCCTACAAGATCCTCAACAGCGAGAGGACGGAGGGGTTTCTCCCTAACTCGCACGCTGGCAAAGAGCGGGAGGGTAAACAAGGCGTGGCTCAAGTGGTCGAGCATGTGATCGCCGCGGCGCCTGCCTTCTCTGTGCTTTCACCAGCTAGTCGAGGAACTCGCCCTCCTCCAACCGGGCCGGTACGTATTCTTCCGTAACATAGCTGATGTCTTTGCTGATCAGGGCTTCGACTTCGAGCTTGAAGCCGTTCTTCAACATCAGCTCGATTTCCTTTTGCCAGGGCTTTTTGTTCACGAA